>ENA-OSJC01000205-OSJC01000205.1-marine-metagenome-genome-assembly--contig:-NODE-205-length-60065-cov-4.273105_pt1 | contig 60065 bp, 51 predicted proteins | sample MGYA00237885_ERZ534234 | MGnify/ENA primary metagenome ERZ534234 (study PRJEB26413, sample SAMN06343907) | marine metagenome | isolation source: coastal waters | place: Atlantic Ocean: West Antarctic... | reverse complement strand
TATAGCTCAGTTGGTTAGAGTAGTTGACTCATAATCAATTGGTCCCAGGTTCGAGTCCTGGTGGGACCACCCTTAAAGCCCTTCTTAATTGAGGGGTTTTTTGTTTTGTTCTTTAGATTGAACGTTTTATAAAGCTACATAAACTTGGTACTTATTTGGCACTTTTAGGATCAACAACCTTAATTGTAAACTAAAGTGCTTCTTCTTTTAATTCAGCAACTTAATGTAAACACGACATAACAATTCAAAAAATTAGACTAATAAAGCTTAGATAATTGTTATATTTTAAAAAAATGAAAAAGTTTCTGCTCCTATTTTCAATTTTATTTTTTTTTTCTTGTTCCAAAGATTCAATTACTTATAATTTAACAATCTCTGCAAATCCAGAAAATGGTGGAACAGTTTCGTCACTTACTCAACAATATAGCGACGGAACTACAGCTACTGTTACTGCTTCACCAAATAATGAATTCATATTAGAAAGTTGGTCAGGAGCTAAAGGAAATTTAAATTCAGTAGACATTCTAATGAATTCTGATAAAACTGTAATTGCAAATTTTATTAAAAAAAAATACGTACTTATTGTAAATATTGTTGGGAATGGAAGCGTTAGCAAAAAGACAATTAAACAAGGATTAGCAACCGACTATACTAGAGGATCAATTGTCGAATTAACGGCACTTCCAAAAGATGGATGGCTATTTCAAGAATGGAAAGGAGATTTGTTTGGAACAGAAAACCCAAAGCAAGTTACTTTTGATAAAGAAAAAAAAATAACAGCAGTTTTTGTTAAGAATATAGATTTAAAAAATATTTCAACATTTTTAGCGCTTGGAGACAGTTATACAATTGGAGAGTCAGTTGAAACTAAAGAAAGATGGCCGGTTTTACTAATGAAAGAATTAAAAACAAGAACTAACACAATAAGTTCTCTTAACATAATTGCTAGAACAGGATGGAAAGTAGAGCAATTAAATGAAGAAATAAAAAATTTAAACTTAACACCCCCTTTTGGCCTTGTTTCACTTCAAATTGGGGTAAATAATCAGTTTCAAGGCCAAGACGCAAGTGATTTTAGACCAATGTTTACGGAGCTTTTAAACCGATCTTTATCACTGGCAGGGAGTAAAAATAAAAAACTTTTTGTGCTTTCCATTCCAGATTGGGGAGCAAGTGGCTATGAAAGCTCTCAAGAAGTTGATCAAATATCAAAAGAAATTGATGAGTTTAATTCTGTAATAAAATCTGAGGCAGAAAAAAAGGGAATACCTTACTTTGACATTACTCTTATTTCAAGAAGAGCAAGAAGTGATAAAACACTTATCGCTAGCGATGGTTTACATCCAAGCGGAAAAATGTACGAGCTTTGGGTTGAAAAAATTGTTTCTGAAATATCAAAAATTGATTTGAATTAATCAATAAGTTTAAAAAAAATGGAGCATTTACATTTGAAAGCAGTACGCAACAAAAGTTGGTTAAAATGAGTGTTTCTTCAAATTAAAAAAGTACAAGAGACTATTATAAAAGCGAATCGTAAACTAACGTTCTAAACTTTTTACTTAATTTCAAATTGTATGTTTCAAAGGATTGAGTCATGTATATAAAGATCATGTTTTCAACTGGATCAATTCTAAAATAGGTTCCAAAAATCCCACCCCATCCATAAGTTCCTTTTGATCCGAATTTTGTGTCTACCTCGTTAATTACCTCAAATCCCAATCCAAACCCCTTCTTTTTTCCAAAAATCAATTTCTTGTATTTTAGCCCTTTTGCGTGATCTTCTAGCATAAGATTTATAGTGGAAGATTGTATTATTCTTTGATCGTTAAAGGTACCTCCGTTTAAAAGCATTTGACAAAAAACCAGGTAATCATTGGTGGTTGATAAAAGTCCTCCCGCTCCACTAAACATGGTCACATTATTTGCAAAAGGGGATTTTGAAGGCTCGTCAAATACGCTTAATTTTTTATCATCAACACTATATAAAGTAGTGAATCTACCAATTTTTTCATTTGGAACTTCAAAAAAAGTGTCTTTCATATTTAAGGGATCAAAAATATTTTCTTTCAGAAATTTATCTAAGGTTGTTCCAGAAATAACTTCAATTAAATATCCACAGATATCCGTTGCATAACTGTAACGCCATTGAGTTCCAGGCTCATATTTAAGAGGAGATTTAATAGACTTCTTAACGAATTCTTCTAAATTTAGCTCAATACTTTCTCGATAATCTTCAGGCCCTTTAAATCCAAATCCAGCAGAATGTCTTAAAAGATCTATAATTTTTATTTCATTTTTTATCCGTTTTTCTTTTCTCCTTTTTTTAATAGTTAGATTTTTAAATTCTGGAATAAATTTATAAACAGGATCGTTTAAATCGAATTCACCCTTTTCATAAAGCATCATTAGCGCTACAGAAACAATAGGTTTGGTCATGGATGCGATTCTAAAAATATCATCTTTAGTTAAGGGTTTTTTTGATGATATGTTTGAATATCCATAGCTGTCAAAATGAATTATTTTACCGTTTTTTGCAATAGCAGTTTGAATTGCTGAAAAATTATTATTATCCACATATGTATGCATTATAGAATCCAGCTCATTTAGTTTTTTTAAAGAGAATTCTGATTCTTTGAGGCTGTTTGTTTCGAACTCTAGTTGAGAAGAGGCATTAAAGTGGAACAAGAAAAATAAAAGAAAACAAAAATATTTAGTTGAGAATGTTTTTTTCAATATTAAATTTTTATAAATTATCGTTAAAAGGTATGGAATTTTTGACCCTCTTAAATTTTTATATTTTCAAAAATAAGATCTAAAAGCTTACTTCTTATGTTTTTTTCATATATTTTTTTATTTTCCCTAGTGGGATAAACTCTATTTGTTAAAAAAACTACAGACAATTTCACTTTGGGATCAACCCAGAAAAAAGTTCCAGTAAATCCGGTGTGTCCAAAACTTTGTTGGGATAAATTTTTATTGGGATAATTTTCTCCAATTTTTCTTTTAGGTTTGTCAAATCCTAAACCTCGTCTAATTAAACTATCTGAAAAAGCATAAGAGGTAAATTTATTAATTGTACTTTCTTTAAAAATTCCTTGAAAATTATCTGAACTCCAAGTCTCAAAATTTTTTATTAGCTGTCCAATGCTTTCTGCACTTCCAAATAAGCCAGCATTTCCTGATTTTCCTTCAAAAAGACTTGCAGCTTCGTCGTGTACAGTTCCATGAACTAAAGAATTTCTAAAAATACTATCAAATTCTGTTGGGACTATATTGGATTTATCGGATGGATTAAATGAAATAGAACTGTTTTCAATTTTCTGGTAAAATATATTTTTTAAATAACTTTCATAATCTTCACGCGCAATTCTCTCAACTAATTTGGGAACATAAAAAAAGAAAAGTCCAGAATAAAGATATTCTCCAGGATTTTTAACTTCAGACTTTCTAATTCTTTTGAAAATTTTTTTATGGTAGGTTTTTCTTAAAAACAAATTTTCAGTGATCTTTAAATTAAACCGCTTACTTTTTTTATTCCGTACAATATTCCTTTTCAGTTTTCCGCTTTTCCGTTTTAATAAGTAATGATGATTTATATAGGGAATCCATCCGGATGTGTGACTAAGAGCCTCAATAAATGTGGTATTTTTTTTATTAGATTTTTTTAACTCAGGCAAATATTTTGAAATAGGATCTTCTAAATTCAAATTAAAGTCTTCTGACATTTTCATTATAGCAATAGTAGAACCTAGAACTTTGGTTAAAGAAGCTAAATCGTAAACATGGTTGTTTTTAACTTTTGCTATTGAATCATAAGTGTGGTAGCCAAAAGATTTATTAATTAAAATTTCATTTCCAATTTTAACATAAACTTGAGCTCCAGGAAAAACTTCTTCCCTTATACTGGAATTGATTAAACTATCTAATTTGAAATTTATTTTGTTAACGTTATTTAGTTGTCCAAAACACATATTAGTCAAAAGAAACATAAAACTGATTTGAAACATTTTATTTAATTGACAAAACATAAAAGAGATTGAATAATAAATATTTAAATTAGAAAAAATATTTTTGATGAAAATAATTAACCTAGAAATTACAAACAAAATATGGTTAATGTTTTTTATTTTATTATTCTTTTCAAATAACATCATCTCACAAAACATGGAAAATAAATTAGGAAAAGAAAGTAGTTTGTATTTAAAGCAACATGCTTCAAACCCTGTTAACTGGTTTCCTTGGGGAAGCGAGGCTTTAACCCAGGCTAAAGAGAACGACAAGCTTTTACTTATTAGCGTAGGGTATTCTTCTTGTCATTGGTGTCATGTAATGGAAGAAGAAATTTTTGAAAAACAAGATGTTGCAAATGTGATGAATTCAAAGTTTATAAATGTTAAAGTGGACAGGGAAGAACGACCAGATATTGATGAAATATACATGAAAGCACTAGTGCTGATGACTGGTAGTGGAGGATGGCCCATGAATATCATAGCGCTTCCTGATGGCACCCCAATATGGGGAGGCACATACGTGCCTAAAGACCAATGGATTCAAGTTTTAAATCAAGTAAGTGAATTTTATAAAACTAGAAAAGCAGACATGCAAGAATACGCTAGTAATGTAAAAGATGGGGTTAAAAAGGAATCTTTAATTAAACCCTCTAAAAGCGCATCTGATTATACATTGGAATTTCAAAATAAATTAGCAATAAAAGCATTTAGTTTTACTGATAAAATTAATGGAGGAATAGGGAAAAGCCAAAAATTTCCTCTACCCTCTTTTATTAATTTTTTCTTAAGATTTTCACAAACAAATAACAATGAAGAGATGAAATCTTTTGTAAAAAATACATTGTTTAAAATCTCAAGAGGGGGGATAAATGACAGAGTTGAGGGTGGTTTTCACAGATACACGGTAGATGAGTTATGGCATATTCCTCATTTTGAGAAGATGTTATATGATAATGCTCAGCTTTTGAGTGTTTTTTCCAAGGCATATAAAGTTTACGGAGAGCCAAGATTTAAGGAGGAACTTTATAATATTTATGAATTTTTAGAGCTTAAAATGACCGATAATAATAATTTGATCTTTTCAAGTATTTCTGCCGACACTAACTATACGGATGGTTCTAAAGAAGAAGGAGATTTTTACATTTGGAAAAAAAAAGAATTAAAAGAAATATTAAAAAAAGATTACGATTGGGTATCTAAGTATTACAATATAAATGATACAGGTTATTGGGAAAGAGATAGCTATGTTTTTTATCAAACCATTACAGACAATCAATTTGCAGATCAACTTGGGATAAGTCTTAAAGATTTTAAGGACAGAGTCAAGCAGATAAATAAAAAACTCTTTAGTTACAGGGAACAAAGAATACAACCAATAATTGACACAAAAATTGTCTTTTCATGGAACGCATTAACTATAAGAGGCCTTGTAGATGCTTACAGCTCAACTGGTGATGATCGGTTTTTAAACAAGGCCATTACAATCAATAAAAGCCTTGAAAAGGTAATGATAAAAGAAAATAAAATTTCACATACAAACGGAAATAAATCAAAAAATCAAGTTTTGTTCTTTGAAGATTACAGCTACTATATAGATGCTTTAATTGGACTTTACGAAGCTACATTTGATGTAAAATGGCTTAAAAAAGCTGTTGAGCTTACGGAGTTTTCTAACATTGAATTTGAACAAGAAAATGGGTTTTATAAATTTTCTTCAAATCAAGAATTTTTATATTCAGATATTTTAATCAATCTAGAGGATGGAGTTACTCCATCGGCTAATTCCGTAATGAGTTTTAATCTATTTAGGTTATATCATTATTTAGGCAGGAAAGATTTTTCTAAAAAAGCCAATAAAATGATTTTTGGAATTAAAAATAAAATTCAAGAAAGAGTTACAGACCATATGTTTTGGCTTTGGAATTCTTTAAATTATTCAGAAAAGTTTTTTGAATTGGCCATTAGTGGATCTAGCGCATTACAAAAGGGAAAAGATTTTTCTTTACGCTATATCCCAAACTCTATAATAGCAGCAGGCAATAAACCTTCAGATTTATATTTACTTAAGTCAAGGTTTTTTAAAGATGAGACATACATTTATGTATGCGTAGACAACACGTGCCAGTTTCCAGTAACATCTATTGAAGAGGCAATAAAATTATTGGACTAGTGTTAAAAGTTTAGAAGCAAATTTTTAAAACTTTCACGATAACTTCCTCCAATTTTATAGGATTTTTTATTGATGTAAGCACAATTGCCATCAATTATATCGATTTTATTAAACGCCACTGTTGTAGACCTATGTATTCTAATAAATTTTGATTCTGGTAATGCTTCTGTGAAAGAAGTTAATGTAGTGTGAACAATGAAAGTAGAATTTTTAGTTATTATTTTTATATAATCTTTCAAGCTTTCTATTACTAAAATATCCTCATAATTTATTTTAACAGTTACTTTATTGACTCTAACAAAAATAAAGTCTAAGGAGAGTCTTTCAGACTTATTTTTGAATTTATTTAGCAAATCATAAGCCTTAGTTGACGCTTTTTCAAACCTTTCAAAAGAGAAAGGTTTTAGTAAATAATCTATTATATTTAATTCATAGCTCTCTAATGCATACTCAGAATGCGCAGTTGTAATAATTGTCTTAGGTGGGTTTTCTAGTTTTTTCAAAAAACTAATTCCATCTAAAAAGGGCATGTTGATATCCAAAAAAATTAAATCAATTTTATTTTTTTTCAACAAGGGCATGGATTCTTTTGCATTAGAAAAGGAGCCAACCCAGTTTAAATAATCTATTTTATTAATGTAATTTTTAATCACCTTTATTGCTAAAGGCTCATCATCTATAATAATACAATTGATCATGTTTTTAATTTTACTCTAAGTTGTGCAATATATTTATTTTTTTCTTCAAAATTTTTTAAATCAAAGTTGCCCTCGCCATAATTAAGTTCTAATCTTTTTTTAATATTGGAAAGTCCTATCCCTCCAATTTGTTCTTTTAACTTATTGTTTATTTTAGTCATTGAATTTTCTACTCTAAAGTTCAGAAAATCCCCTTCGACTTTCAAATCTATATTTATATAGCCGTTCAACTTAGAGCTTCTTGCCCCATGCTTAAAGGCGTTTTCAACCAAAGGAATTAATAACAGTGGTCTTATTTTTTTCTTTTTTATTTCCCCCTTTATAACAAACGAAATACTTAAGCTTTCATCATACCTTAATTTTTCGATTTCAATATAATCTTTGATGTGATTTATTTCTTTTTCTAATTTTTGAAATTCTTTCCCAGTTTCGTAAAGGAAATATTTCATTAGGTCAGACAACTTTAATATTAGATTGGGCGCCTTATCTGATTTGTCAATTGTGAGTGAGTATAAGTTATTCAAAGTATTGAAAAAAAAATGTGGTTGAATTTGGGAGCGAAGATATTTAAGTTCGTTTTCAAGCAATATTTTGTTGGTTTTCACAATGATCTCTCTTTGTTTAATCCAATCTATTACTAGTTTAATAGAAGTTACAAATGTTATGACATAAATTTCACCTAATAAAGTTGAAATCACATAATTAAATGTTAAACTTGAAATTACTTCAGCAATCTCAGGTAAAACATCTTTGCTAAGTAAATAATAAGTTAATTCAAATTTAAATAGAACGGTTAGGGATAAACTTGTTATCACTAACATAAAAAACTTAAAAGTCTCCCCTTTAAAAAGCTTTGGTAAGTAAATATAAATAAAGAGGTAAGACAGTATTATATGAAAGGAAAATTCAAGTAAATTAGACTTAAAAGAATAAAAATACGATTGTTCAAATTGATCTTGATAAAAATTCCCCCACTTAATTACGTTTAATAAGAAATAACTTATCCAAAATATAATATGAGATTTTAGAGGAATCGACGAAACTTGTTGGTAAGTAAGATTGTTAAGAAAAGATTTTCTGACTGTATTCATTATCGATATTTACAACTCAACTAAATTAATAAACTAAGCTAATCTAAAAGAGTTATGATTTTATATTATAAATTGCTAATTTAAAAAATTCAACTTTATAAGTATTTAATAATGAGAGTATTTAAAAATATGGCTGTGATTTTGGCAATTGCAAATCTCTTTGTAATTATTTCCTGTGATAATAAGAACAAAAAAATCACACCCAATATTATTTTTATATTAACGGACGATCTTGGCTTTGAAGATTTAAGTTCCTACGGGTCTAACATTACAAACACCCCAAATATTGATAAACTAGCCAAAGAAGGAGCTTTGTTAAACTCCTATTATTCAACACAGGCTGTTTGTTCAGCTTCTAGAGCCTCTATATTAACTGGTAGTTATTCCAATAGAATTGGATTTAGTGGTGCATTGGGACCAAACTCTAAAAAAGGCATAAATCCAAATGAGTTGTTATTATCGGAAATGTTAAAAGAAAAAGGGTATAAAACCGCAGTATACGGAAAGTGGCATTTAGGAGATAATGAAAAATTTTTACCTACCAGGCATGGATTTGATGATTTTTTTGGAATATTATATTCAAATGATATGTGGCCCTTTCATGCTGAGTATCCCAAGAGTTATCCAAATCTCATGTTATATGATAAAGAAACTCCTACGGAGATTTTGACAGATCAATCCAATTTGACGATGGATTTGACATCAAAAAGTGTCAAATTTATTAATGAAAACAAAGAGAATTCTTTTTTTCTTTATTTGGCTCATCCACAACCACATGTTCCATTATTTGCTTCTGAAAGTTTTAATGGAAGGTCTGAAAATGGTCTTTATAGCGATGTGATTGAAGAAATCGATTATTCTGTTGGGCAGGTTATGAAAGCTTTAAAAGAAAATGATTTAGAAAAAAACACCATCGTTGTTTTTACATCTGATAATGGACCATGGCTTTCTTATGGCAAGCATGCAGGTTCCACTGGAATTTACAGAGAAGGAAAAGGCACTACTTGGGAAGGAGGACAAAGAGTTCCTTGCATAGTGTGGTACCCAAATGAAATAAAATCCAATACCATTATTTCAACTCCTTTAATGGGAATTGATTGGCTTCCTACATTTGCAAGTCTGACTAAAGGAAGACTTTCTGAAAACAAAATAGATGGAAAGAATATTTGGAAAACATTAACTAAACAAAGTGGTAAAGAACCTCATGAAGCACTTTTTTTCTACTACCACACCAATAGTCTACATGGAGTTAGGTACGGGGACTGGAAAATGTATTTTCCCCATAGGTATCGCACATTAAATGGTAGACAAGGCAGAAATGATGGAACCCCTATTAAGTATCAATATATAGACTTAAAAGAAATAGAACTTTATAATTTAATTGAGGACCCGTCAGAGACCAATAATGTTTATGATAAATTTCCTGAAATTGTCAAAAAAATTGAATTATTAGCAGAAATTAAAAGAAGTGAATTGGGGGACGACTTAACAAATAGGATAGGTTCAGAAAATAGACTAATTGGAACTGTTAAATAAATAATTAGATATGATAAAAAGAAGGAATTTTATAAAAAAATCAATATTGGGTGGAGTTGGAGCAACAGCTTTAATAAATTGTGAAAATCCAAAAAGAAATCCTAGTAACGTTAAACCTTCTTTTCCTAGAATAATATCTACATGGAATCATGGTTTAGCCGCTAATAAAGAAGCTTGGAAAAACTTAATAGATGGTAAAAATGGAATCTCCGCTATTGAGTCTGGAGTTAAGATTCCCGAAGCAGATTCTAAAATAAGATCTGTTGGTTATGGTGGTTATCCCGATAGAGATGGAATAGTAACTTTAGACGCATGCATCATGGACAAAAACAGTAATTGTGGTTCGGTTAGTTTTTTACAAAACATTAAACACCCAATTTCAGTTGCTAAATTAGTAATGGAAGAAACTCCACACGTTATGCTTTCAGGTAAAGGAGCGCTTGATTTTGCTATTTCAAAAGGGTTTAAGCAGGAAAATTTATTAACCAAAGAGTCCAAAAAGGATTGGTTAAAATGGAAAGAACAATCTAAATACAAGCCTGTGATAAATATTGAAAATCACGATACAATCAGCATGTTATTAATTGATAAGAATGGAGATTTATCTGGTGGATGTACAACAAGTGGAGCAGCTTGGAAAATGCATGGCAGAGTGGGCGATTCCCCCATAATTGGAGCGGGTCTTTTTCTAGACAACGAAGTGGGTGCAGCAGCCGCTACGGGACTTGGAGAAGCGGTGATTAGAACCTCGGGAAGCGCCATGGTAGTGGAATTAATGAGACAAGGATATTCTCCTTTAGAAGCCTGCAAGTCTATAGTTTCAAGAATTTCTAAAATTCATAAATCTGGGCCAGATTGGGAATACCTTCAGGTTGGATTTATTGCATTAAATAAAAAAGGGGAATACGCAGGGTATAGCTTAAAAAAGGGATTTGACTATGCGCTTTGTGATCATAAAAATCAAAATCTGCTTGTTGATGCAGATTATTCTATTTAAAGCTAAAAATGCTAGAGTTTTTAAAATATTTAGGAAATTTTCACCCAGTGATTCTTCATTTGCCTATTGGAGCTTTATACTTTACATTTTGTTTAGCTTTTTTAGATAAGTTTTTTAAAGATAATTTCTCAGTACCAATTAGAATAGGTCTTTTGTTTTCTTTGCTATTTGCTGTAATATCTTGTTTGCTTGGATATTTTCTTTCTTTGTCAGGTGAATATGGAGAAGACATATTAAACTTACATATGTGGTTAGGAATTTCTACAGCTATTTTTAATGGTATTCTTTTGTGGTTACATTACAAATCCATATATCAAAATCGCTTCCTCCCTTTTTTTACATTTACCATTATTTTATTAACTATCACTGGACATTTTGGGGGGAGTATGACTCACGGAGAAGATTTTTTAAAACCTCCAGAATTTAAAAACGAATTGGTATTTAATATAAAAGACAGTATTAATCTTTACAGTGAGGTAGTTAGGCCGGTTTTAGATAATAAATGTGTTAAGTGCCACAATTTTTCCAAATCAAAAGGTGGACTTTTAATGGATAGTCAAGAGAATTTATTAAAAGGAGGAAAATCAGGAAACATATTTTTTGCCAACAATTCACTTAAAAGTCATTTGTATAGTTATTTAGTCTTACCTATTGAAGATGATTTGCATATGCCGCCAAAAGGAAATAGTCAACTTAAGAAATATGAGGTGGAGTTGATAAAGTATTGGATAGATTCTGGAGCTAATTTTGATAGGTTTGATAAAACAAAAGAATCAAACGAAGTTTTAGTTAAAAATCTGGCGTCATTTTTCCCTAATCCAACGGCAATAGCTCCTCTTCCATTTTCTAGCGATTTAGAAAAATTACAAAATCTAAATTTTAGAATTGAAAGAAATAGTAATGAAAATAATTTTTTAGAAGCAAAGTTTTTAGGAAAAGATATTCAGACAAAACACTTAAATGCTTTACTAAAAATTAAAAACCAATTAATCAAACTGGATCTTAGTAACACGAACCTTAATGACCGAAAAATTTTTAAAATCAAGAAATTAGAGAAATTAAAATATTTAAAAATAAACAATACGCAAGTTTCTGATAAAGGCCTGTTATCGATCAATAATTCCATCGAAAGTTTGAATTTAAACAATACGTTAGTTAGCTATGATGGGCTAATGTCAATGTTAGAAAGTTCAAATATTAAAAGTATTTATCTATGGAACATTAAAATCAACTCTACGCAACAAAAAAAGTTAGAAGAGCAATTTCCAATTAACCTAAATTTTGGAGTTAAAGATTTTTCCAGTGGGATCTCGCTTCTTAAACCTGTCCTTCTAAAAGAAAAAACACTTTTTTCAGATTCATTAATGGTAGAGTTTTATAAACCTGCGGGAAATCCACAGATTAGGTATACTACTAATGGAACCGAGCCAGATTCCCTATCTACTTTGTATTCTGGACCATTTGCTATTAATAAAAGTTTAACCCTTCAAGCTAAAGCTTTTAAAAAAGGATGGGAAAACAGCAAGGTTTTTACTGTTGATTATTTAGAAACTGGAGGAACTTTCGAAGAATATACTTTGAAGGTGTCCCCCTCAAAAGCGTATTCAAATCCAAAAAAATTATTTGACGGGTCCTTGGGAACCATTAACTTTAGAGATGGCAGTTGGAATGGTTTTATAAAAGAAAAGAAAAAAGATGTTGAGTATGGTCAGCCCAATCCTGGGGATATGATAGTGGAAATAAAAATGCCCAATCAAAATAAGATTAATGCAATAGGAGTTCATGTATTGACTTCGATGAACGATTACATTACCTATCCTGAAAAAATTGAACTATACGACATAAGTACAGCTAAAGAGGTTTTGCTTTCTTCTATAAACATTCCAGAGTCAACTTTAGGTCAAGATTCAGCTACGAAATTTTTTAAACTGCCTTTAAAAAAACAAAATATCAATAAAATAAAACTAATTGTAAGAAGTAATAAAAAACTCCCAAAGGGGCATGTTGCTGAAAAAGAACATGCCTGGCTTTTTGTAAGTGAAATATTAGGCTTGCTGTAAACTTCGTTGAAAAATAAGATTCTCTAAACAAATAAAATATTATTTTATAAAATAAATTACCGATATACAGTTGTTGGTCCACAACAATGTTACTTTTTTATTATTAAATAATGTTGTTTTTGTCTCAAATATTGATCGAATAAATAGTCAATTTGGTCGAAATATTAAATAAAATTATCGATCTGTTAAAAAAGTGTTAATTATTTTATTAATTTAGACGAGATTTAAACAAAAAATATAATATTATATGAAAACAAAATTCTTAAGAATTCTGTCCTCTTTTTTATTTGTGTTTGCATTTGGTTTTACCGTGCAAGCTCAATCAATTAGTGGTACAGTAACAGATGACAATGGGGTGCCGTTACCAGGTGCTACTGTTTTGGTACAAGGAACTTCAAACGGAGTTTCAACCGATTTTGACGGAAACTATTCTATTAATGCTTCAAACGGCGATATCCTTGAATTTAGTTTCGTAGGATTTAGTTCTGTATCTGTAGTTGTAGGATCATCTTCGACTATCAATGCTCAACTTAATCCGGACAATGCTTTAGACGAGGTAGTTGTTACTTCTCTTGGTATTAGTAGAACTAAAAAATCTTTAGGTTATGCAATTTCCGAACTTAGTAGTGATGAAATTAATACTAATAAAGATCACAACATTGCCAATTCTTTAATGGGTAAAATTCCTGGATTAAATATTACTACTTCAGGGTCTGTTGGTGCTGGTTCTAGAATTGTAATTAGAGGAAATAATTCTCTCTCTGGAAATACTCAAGCTCTTATAGTTGTTGATGGTATTCCAATTAATCAAGACGGAATTAACACTGGAGGAAGTGTTTACAACAACAATGTAACAGGTGGAGGTATATCTGATATTAATGCTAGTGACATCGAGTCAATAACTGTATTGAAAGGACCTAACTCAGCTGCTTTATATGGTTCAAGAGCAGGAAATGGGGTTATTCTTATTACAACCAAAAAAGGTACGAATGACTCTAACATTGGAATAACATTAAATTCAAATACAACAATGGACGATGTCTTGGAACTTCCACAGTTCCAAGACGTATATGGTCAAGGTACCAATGGCGCATATCCTTCTTACATTCAAGAAAATGGTGTAAATATTGGTGTAGATGGTAGTTCATCTTGGGGTCCTAAAATGGATGGTTCTGTCACTGCTCCTTATTTTACAGGTGTTGACAAGGCTTACATGGCTCAACCAAATAATGTAAAAAACTTTTTTAATACTGGAGTTAAATCTATAAACTCTATTGCTATTCAAAAGGGTGGAGAAAATACAACTACTAGATTTTCTTACACGAATAATACTACAACTGGAATTTTACCACAATCAGAACTAGAATCTCATAACTTTAACGTGAGAGCTTCTTCAAAGTTAACTGACAAGCTTTCTATAGATTTTAAAGCGACTTATTTTTCTCAAGAAATTAATGGAAGAGCAAGGACTGGTGGAGAAGGAATTATTCCTGTAGTTTATCAGATTCCAAGAAGCGTTGATTTAAACGATTTAAAAGTTTGGCAAAAGGCTAACCCCTCTAGTGCTGCTGATTACAGAGTTATAAACTCCACACGTTTAGGTGCTGCGGGTCGTGCGAATCCTTATTGGATGTTAGAAAACGATGTTGATAGAGAAAGAAGAGGAAGGTTCTTTGGATTCACTAAAATTAATTACGAATTTAACGACTGGTTAACTGGTTTTGTTAGAGTTGGTACTGATATTACTACTGTTAATTCTTATGATGTAAGACAGCCAGGTCATCACTGGTATCCATCAGGAAGATTAAATACTGGAACCAGTAGAAGTGGAGAACTAAATACAGACTTTTTATTAACTGCAAATAGAGACCTTACGTCTGATTTAAATTTAGTATTTAATTTAGGAGGAAATCTTTCAAAAAGAACATACGAAAGATTAAGTGTTTTTGGAGAGGACTTTAAAATTAAAAGTAAAGCATTCTTAAATAATACAAATGCTCAAACTATTTCTGAAACTCCTCAAACAGTAAAAAAAGTTAATTCATTATATGCTGCTGCTAATTTTGCATATGACGGTTTCTTGTATTTTGATTTGACGGCAAGAAACGACTGGTCATCTACACTTGGTGCGGATAACAGATCATTTTTATATGGATCTGCAAACGTAGCTTTACTTATAGAAGACTTTGTTAATCCTGACTTTTTTGATTTATTTAAACTTAGAGCAAGTATTGCTAATGTTGGTAACGACACGGATCCTTACCAGTTAGTTCAAACGTTTAGCGTTCCTGGATCAGGATATCTTGGTCTTACTACTCTAAGCGCTCCATCTACAAGATTAAATCTAAACTTAAAACCAGAAAGTGTACAATCAACAGAATTTGGTATAGAATTAGCTATGTTTAACAATAAAGTTAATTTGGATGTTGCTTTTTATAATATAAAAACTACAGATTTGATCTTTAGAGTTCCTGTGCCTGCAGCAACTGGTTACTCTTTCTTTCTAGAAAATGTTGGAGAAGTGACTAATGAAGGAGTTGAAATAAGTCTTGGATTCCCAGTATGGGAAACAGCTGGATTCTCTTGGAACAGTTCACTTTTTTATTCAGCTAACAAAAACAAATTAGTTAGTTTAATTGATGGTATTGATACTCTAGTATATACTACTACAAACTCTGGAAACTTAAGTGTTCAAGGAAAAGTAGGGGGTGGAATAGGTGACCTTTATGGAACCGTATGGAAAAAAGATGCCGCAGGAAATCATTTAGTTAATGCTAATGGAAGTCCAGTTGCTTCAAATCCTGATCAATTACTTGGAAATGCTCAACCAGATTGGACGGGAGCACTTAATAATACAATGACTTTTGGAAATTGGTCTGCAAATATTTTAATTGATGCTCGATTTGGAGGAGTGGTTCACTCTGAAGAATCAGCATATCTTGATTCACAGGGATCCTCGCTTAGAAGTATACAATACAGAGAATCTGGTATTACTTTAACTGGCCTTGATCCAGCTGGAGCGGCTAATGTTGCTCCACTTACTGGACAAGAGTACTGGTCATCATATGCTGGTATTGCTGAAAATCATGTTTATAAACAAGACAATATAAGACTTAGAGAATTTTCTGTAGGATATAATATTCCTGATGTAAGTTCAATGGGTATAGAAAGTGCTAGCCTTCAACTTATTGGAAGAAATTTATTCTTCTTTGAAAAAAGTGCTCCTGACGGTTTGGACCCTGAAGCAATGCTAGGTACCAATATTGGAGGTCAGGGAATAACATCTGGTGGTATGCCTACAACCAGAAGTATTGGTTTAAACTTAACTTTAAAATTTTAATATAAATAATTATGAAAAACAAAATACTAATTTTACTATTTTCCGTATTTTTTGTTATCTCTTGTACATCTGATTTTGATGAGATAAACGAAAATCCAACTGCTTTAACAGCTGCGGATGTAAGTGCTAAATATTTCGTTACCAACGTACAAACGGGAATATATGCACCTAACAGATACCCTTACTGGAGAGGACCAATAATCCACTGGGACCGTTATTCTGGTCATACAACTTTTGGTTATAAAGAATGTTGGTGGGATGATGGATTAGGTTACACATATTCAGCTGGTTATACTGGAGCAGTTTATGACTGGCAAGCAGGAACTAATGGAACTTTAAATGCTTTTACAAACTTTGTAAAAACTGGAGGTACGTTAGAGAATGATCAGTTTTACGCTATAGCTTTAATTTTGAAGGGACTATACTACCAAAGATTTACTGATACATATGGAATGATTCCTTATACAGAAGCATCTGATCCTGATATAGTAACTCCAAAGTATGATGACCAAAAAACGATTTATGTAGGAATTATTAAAGATTTAGATGCAGCAATAGCTTTAATTGGTTCAAACACAACAACTGGAACAGGTCCACAGTTACTTACTGATAATGATTTATTTTTCGGTGGTGATATGCAAAACTGGAAAAAGTTAGCAAATAGTTTAAAACTTAAGATTGCACTAAGAGCTCATTTAGCTGTTGGAGACGACTTTTCTGTAGCTGCTGCAACTTCTGCAATTGCTGGAGGTGTTCTAGGAATAGATGCAGTGATAAAAAGAGATAATGTAATCTCTACTTGGTCAAATGCTGTTTATGGAGATGTTTGGCACCCATTTTATGGAGGAGGACACTGGAATGTTGGATCTGAATTGATAGATGTCTTAAGAGATAATAGCGACCCAAGACTTTCTAAATTCGCTAAGCCACTTATTGGAGGAACTTTTGTTCTTGCTAAACCAACCCAAGGAACAGGTGTTGCATTATACGATAAACACGTTAAATTCTTAACTGATCATCTTAAAGCGGGAGGTATGACAGTAACTGAATCAACTGATGCTGACGGTCATTTAAATATCACCGTTCCTCAAGGGACTCATTATGTTGGACAACCTACTAGGTTAAATGGTAAGATTAAACCTTACCTGTTTACTAAGTTATTTTCTAAACCAGCTGATATTATAACTCAAAAGAAAAATGAAGGAAAAGTAATAGCTAAACAACTTGTTATGTCAGCTGCTGAGTCACACTTTTTACTTGCTGAAGCTGCCGTAAGAGGTATTGGTTCTGGTGCACAAGCTCATTATGAAAATGGCCTTAAACATTCAATGAGATATTGGGAAGTTACTGATGCTGCTGCTACTGCATTTTTAGCTGCTGGAGGTATTGCTACTTTGAGCGGAACCACAGCTGCTCAGCTTGCACAAATTGCTACACAAAGATGGGTAGCACATTATACAGACGGTCTTGAAGCATGGGCAGTAGCTAGAGATCATGGTGTTCCTGTAAATCTTCCTGGAATGGGAAGTACAATCACTGATAATGACATTTATGTTATGGGTGATCTTAACGGTGTATACCCACAAAGAATGAGATATGGTTCGTCTGCATACAATAAAAATGGAGACAATGTTAATGCCGCTGCTAGTACTCAAGGGGCTGATTTACAAGGAACTAAACTTTGGTGGGCTAAGTAATAAATTTAGGACATAAAATTTAGTTTTATAATATTTAAGGGGGAATTTGTTTCCCCCTTTTTTGTGCTTTAATATGAAAAGTAAATTAAGAAAACACATAGGTTTTTATGTTCCTATTGATGCTAAAAAAATTATTTCTGTAAGTCTTAAAGATGAAAAAGCAGTTTTGGTTGGAAATAACAATGATATTCTTCAATACTTTAAAGTAATTAAGCGTTAAACACAATGTTTAATTAATCACAAATTATTATTTTTATTGTGATGAAAAAAGAAACATTCCTTTTAATACTTAGGTTAGGTTTTACATTAATGGTCATAGCTTACTTTATAAGAATAAAACAAGCAATTAATGAAAACAAGGAAAAATCTTTAACTCAAAGCAATACAGTTCATAAAGTTTTAGATTAATTAATTTTTATAATGATTAGATTAGCCAATAACAAGGATATTTTTCGATTAGTTGAAATCACAAATGCTTGTGCAAAGCACATGATATCTCAGAACATATTTCAATGGGATGAAAACTATCCCAATAATGAAATATTTAATAAGGACATTCAAAATGATTGTTTGTTTGTTATTGAAAAAAACAACTTAGTTGTAGGTTGTTTATGTATTTCTTCTAAAGTAGACGATGTTTATAAAAAAGTAAAATGGTTAACTTTAAATATTAAGAATATTTATTTACATAGGTTGGCTATTCATCCAGACTTTCAGGGACAAGGATTGGCACTAAAATTAATGAATTATGCACAGCAGTATACTTTAAAAAATGGATACAAATCGATTCGCTTAGATACGTTTAGTGGAAATCAAAAAAACAATAGGTTTTACACCCTTCAAGGTTATACTAAATTAGAAAAGATTTTTTACAGAGAACAAAGTGAGTTGCCTTTTCATTGCTATGAAAAGGTATTATGATTTATTCATATATTAAACTGATTAAGAATTCAGGAAAGATTATATTACCAATTAATTGAGATGAAAAAAACGAATAGTTTCTTAAATATCGATATATCCGAAGAAAAAAAAATCTACTTTTCATCAGACAATCATCTTGGAGCTCCAAATCAAAAAGAAAGTTTAGTTAGAGAAAAAAGGTTTATAGAGTGGTTAGATTCTATTAAAGGAAATGCATCTGCAATTTTTTTATTAGGAGATTTATTTGATTTTTGGTTTGAGTATAAAAAAGTAGTACCTAAAGGATTTGTTAGAGTTTTAGGTAAGCTAGCAGAGTTATCAGATTTGGGAATTCCTATGTATTTTTTTGTAGGTAATCACGACATGTGGATGAATGGATATTTTGAGCAAGAATTAAATATTAAAGTATTTTACAGTCCTGAAAAATTTATTATTAATGGCAAACATTTCTTAATTGGACATGGGGACGGTCTAGGTCCTGGTGATAAAGGATTTAAAAGAATGAAAAAAGTTTTCCAAAATTCTATTTCAAAATTATTGTTTAGTTGGATTCATCCCGATATTGGTGTCAGACTTGCGCAATACCTTTCTACAAAAAATAAATTATTGTCAGGCAAGGAGGATGTAGAATTTAAAGGGGATGAAAACGAATGGCTAGCTCAGTATTGTAAGAAAATTTTAAGTAAAGAAAATTTTGAGTTTTTTATTTTTGGCCACAGACATCTTCCTTTAGATATAAAAATTTCAGATTCCTCAAGATATATAAACTTAGGGGATTGGATATCTTATTTTTCTTATGCTGTTTTTGATGGCAAAGACCTTGAATTAAAGTTTCATAAAAGCAATACTTAGCCTTTAATGATAGAAAAATCTTCCTCTAGTTTAGAAAAAACAATCCTTGTAGGTATAATTACTTTGAAACAATCTAAAAAAGTTTTAGATGAATATTTAGAGGAATTAAGTTTTTTAACAACCACGGCTGGGGGGCAGGTTATTAAAAGATTTACTCAAAAGATGGATTCACCTGATCCTAAATTATTTTTAGGTAAGGGTAAAATGGAGGAATTAGCATCTTATATTAAAAGAAAAGAAATAAATTCAGTGATTTTTGACGACGAATTAAGCCCTGCACAACAATTAAATATTGAAAAATTTTTAAAATGTAAAATAATAGATAGAACAGGTCTTATCCTAGATATTTTTGCCCAAAGAGCTAAAACTAGTTATGCAAGAAATCAAGTTGAGTTGGCTCAATACCAGTATATTTTACCAAGACTTAAAGGGCTTTGGACTCACTTAGAAAGACAAAAAGGTGGAATAGGAATGCGTGGTCCTGGAGAAACTGAAATTGAAACAGATAGAAGAATTGTTAGAAATAAAATAACCTTATTGAAAAAGAAGCTGGTTTCAATTGATAAGCAAATGTCTACTCAAAGAGGAAACAGAGGGTCTTTAGTTAGAGTTTCCCTTGTTGGATATACTAATGTTGGAAAATCTACATTAATGAACTCTCTAACTAAAGCTAACGTTTTTGCAGAAGACAAACTGTTTGCCACTTTGGATACAACAGTGAGAAAAGTAGTTGTTGAAAACATGCCTTTTTTACTTACTGATACGGTTGGTTTTATTAGAAAATTACCAACTCAGTTAATAGACTCTTTTAAAAGTACTTTATCCGAAATTAACGAAGCAGATTTGCTAATTCATGTAATTGATATTTCTCATCCAAACTATGAAGACCACATCAGTTCAGTAAATTTTATATTAAGTGAAATTGAAGCTCATCAAAAACCTATTTTAATGGTATTTAATAAAACAGATAAATATTTTAACGACAAGGATGAGATTAAAGATGTCTTTGATATTGAATATGAAGATAGGAGCTTAGAGAAATTAAAATTTAAATTAATAAAAGAATATCACGACAGATCTTATTTTATTTCTGCACTAAATAAAACTGATATAAATAATTTAAAAAAAGAGCTTTATAAAAAAGTAAGAGAAATACATATCACAAGATTTCCTTATAATGCTTTTTTATATCCCGATATAAGTTGAAGGTCAATATTAAGCCCTAAACCAAAGACTTCTCTTATTTGAAGTCTTTTAATTTCATTATCATCATAGACAAATTGAACTATAATATTTGTTGATAGAAATTTATTTACTTGCATTGCAATATTTACAGTGTAATCAAAATCAACATTTTGTGGATTGTTTAAGTAATCTGAGTACAGACTTAGACTGTTTTGTAAGACAATGTTTTCATAAATTTCTTTTTTAAAAAAAGAACGAAATGAAGCGCCAAGTTCGAATCTGCTATTCCCATTTTTTTTTATTCCAAAATACGTTTGCCCTTCGTTTAAATCTCTTGTAAAAATTCTGTTTACTAAAATTAATTTTGCGGTCATTGGAGCAAAATTAATCCAAAAATTCTGATCCCTTTTCCAATATAAACCAACACCAAGAAGAGAAGTAGCGGGTGAAAAAAAACGTGATTTTTCAGTTCTATTAATATTACCATTGGTATCTTTTCCGAAATTATAACCCTTTGCAAATTGTGTTTGAAAGTTAAAAAAACTTGAATAACTCCATTTTCCAATGAAATTATTATTGAATTTTTTTCCAATTACAGAGTTAATTTCTATTTTGTCATCAGTTTTCCTTAAAAAATCACTGCCACCAATTTTATTTAAGCCAAAAGCACTCTGTATTTTTGTATCCCACGCCCATCCATTTTCGTAATAATTCAAGTTGTAGTTGAACTTTAAAGTTCCAGACACACTACTTTGACCCCCTGAAGACCAGTTACTAAAACTAGATTGATTTGCAAGGAATAAAATTGTACCACTTTTTTTCCATTTGGAATCAATATTTAAGCTATCTATATTTTCTTGTGAAAAAATAAGGGAAGAAAAAATAAAAAAAAGAAAGTAATGTGCCTTTTTCAAAATCTAATATTTTTAGGATTTTTTATATATCGGAACAGAAGAACATGCCTCTCCAAACATTATTCTTTTAACGGTTGGCTGAAGCCTATCTATCAAAAAGGAATAAGAAGCTTTTGGTATAGATTTTTTAGAGCATCCTTTAATTATTACAGACTTATTTTTAAACTCAGACAAGTCTAATTTATAAATTAATTTTCTGACTATCATATGTTCCATTAAGTCTAAAGATCCAATAATGTTATCTACTTCATGCTCTTTTAAAGACATAGAGATTAGCATAAATGCCCAATCAGGAATAATGGCATCATTGGTACACTGAATCGAAACAAACTTACCTTTAAATTGTTCCCAGTCATGATTTTTGACCAGTTCTCTAAAATCTTTTTCGATTAAAATTAAATCATCCTTCAACCATTTTTTTATATCAAAAATTACTCTAGGATTGTTTGGTATTAAAGAATCTAAGTCAATAGTTTTTAAATTACTATTTTCCACTTTGTTTAGAGGATCTCTTTTCATTTATAAAAAACCAAGTTCTAGTTTTGCTTCTTCACTCATTAAATCCCGATTCCAAGGCGGTTCGAACGTTAGTTCTACTTTAGCCTCTACTACTTCATCAATAGACCTTACCTTTTCTTCAACTTCAAGAGGCATAGATTCGGCAACTGGACAATTCGGGGTAGTCAAAGTCATGATCACTTTAACATGATTGTCTTCATTAACAAAAACATCATAAATTAAGCCAAGCTCATAAATATCAACAGGGATTTCTGGATCGTAAATTGTTTTGAGAGTTTTTACTATTTTTTCGCCAAGTTCATCTGGGTTCATTTTTTAAATTTTACTATTTTCTACTATAAGCCAATGCATAGTATTTAATCTGTTTAACCATCGAAACCAATCCATTAGCCCTAGTTGGGGAAAGATGTTCTTTTAGTCCGATTTCATCAATGTAATTAAGGTCGGAGTTTAGAATTTCCAAAGGAGTTTGGTTGGAAAATACTCTAATTAATATAGCGGCTATTCCTTTTGTTATTATAGCTTCACTATCAGCACTATAAATAATTTTTCCTTTTTCTAGTTCAGCAAAAAGCCAAAGTTTACTTTGACATCCCTTTATCAAATTGGAATCTATTTTATTTTTTAAATCAATTAATTCAATTGATTTTCCAAGTTCAATCATATACTCGTATTTTTCCATCCAATTGTCAAATAAAGAAAATTCTTGAACAATTTCATCTTGGATTTCTTTTATTTTCATAAAAATAGAATATAAGACAAAGATACAAATTAGCTTAACATAGAAAGGACTTGCTTTAAAGATTTGTAAAGCTTGTCAATTTCTTCTTTTGTATTGTAAAATGAAAAAGAAACTCTGACTGTCCCTGAAATTCCAAAATGGTCCATTATTGGTTGAGCACAATGTTGACCCGTTCTAACTGCTATTCCAAACTTGTCCAATAGAGTGCCAATATCATAAGCATGTATTCCTTCAACATTGAAAGATATTACGCTTGTTTTTTCTTTAGCTTCACCATATATTTTAAGTCCAGAAATACTTTTTAATTTCTCTGTTGCATATTTTAAAAGAGAATTTTCGTAATGATCTATGTGATCAAATCCTATAGTATTTAAATAATCTAATGCTACTCCAAAAGCGATTGCACCAGAAATATTAGGGGTGCCTGCTTCAAATTTATGAGGAAGATCGGCATAAGTAGTTTTTTTAAAAGTAACTTCAGAAATCATCTCTCCACCTCCTTGATAAGGGGGCATTTTCTTTAACCATTTTTCTTTTCCAAACAACATGCCTATTCCAGTTGGGCCACATAATTTATGAGCGGATGTGGTATAAAAATCTACATTTAATTTTTGTAAATCTGTTTTAAAATGGGCACTTGCTTGTGCTCCATCAACTAAAACAGCTGCACCCACTTGGTGAGCTTTTTCAATAATTTCATTTATTGGATTTACCGTACCTAATGCGTTAGAAACATGATTGACAAAAACAAGTTTCGTTTTATTATTTAAGATAGAATCGTAAACTGCCATGTCTAAATCCCCATTTTCATTAATTGGAATCACATTAATCTTAGCGCCATTTTTTTCAGCCATCATTTGCCAAGGAACTATATTAGAATGGTGTTCTAGTCCAGAAATTATTATTTCATCATCTTCATTCAACAGTTTTTCAAATCCGTTAGCAACTAAATTTATAGAATGAGTTGTTCCTGATGTTAAAATAATTTCATGAGAATTTTTAACATTAAAATGTTTTTGAATTTTGATTCTGGCTTTTTCATATGCGTCGGTAGCTTCTTGACTTACAGTATGTACTCCTCTATGAATATTTGAGTTGTAATTTCTATAATAATCTGAAATAGAATCAATAACTAAATTTGGTTTTTGTGAAGTAGCCGCATTATCTAAATAAATAAAGTCATTTCCGTTGACTTTTCTCTTTAGAATTGGAAAATCTTCTCTTATTTTATTTATATCAATCGCCATTTTTTATAAATCAAACCCCAGACTTACACCCAGTTTTTTTGCAATAATTTTTTTTACTTTATGTTTAAGTTCAGGAATTTTAACACTCTGCAAAACAGTATTTGCAAAAGCATAGGTCAGTAACGCTTTAGCATCTTTTTTTGGTATTCCTCTAGCTCTCAAATAAAATAAGGCGTCTTGATCCAATTGCCCAATTGTACATCCATGAGAACATTTAACATCATCAGCAAAAATTTCTAATTGAGGCTTGGAGTTTATCGTAGATTTATCGTCTAAAAGAATATTGTTATTTTGCTGAAAAGCATTTGTTTTTTGAGCAATTTTATCTACTATTATTTTTCCATTAAAAACTCCTGTGGATTTCCCAGAATAGATTCCTTTATAATCTTGATGACTTTCGCAGTTTGGATTAGCATGATGAACTAAAGTATGATGATCTACCAATTGATCATAATCAATAATGGTAACCCCTTTCATAGTAGACTCTATTGATTTGTCTTTTTGATAAAAGTTTAAATTATTTCTTGTCAATTTACCTCCAAAAGAAAAGGTGTGAACTTTCACATCACTATTTCTTTTCTGAGAGATGTAAGTGTTGTCAACTAAACTAGAAGTTATAACATCATTTTGAATTTTATAATAATCTACATTAGAATTTTTTTGAGCAAATATTTCTGTAACTGAATTAGTAAATATTGGATTTACAGTCAAGCTTTGATGTCTTTCAATTATTTCCAGTTCAGAATTTTCTTCAACAATAATCAAATTTCTAGGCTGAAGCATCAGGGCAGCTTCACTTCCAGTAGCAAAATGAATTATCTCAATAGGCTTCTCAAGAATTGTATTTTTTGGGATATGAACATAGGCTCCTTCTTTTGAAAATGCAGTATTTAGAGATGTTAAAGAATCCTCAGAATTAGCAGATTTATTAAAAAACTTTTTTATTATTTTAGAGTACTTAGCTTTATTTAAAGCAGCTGACATTATACAAATATCCAATCCATTGTGGCTGATTTGCGATAAAAAAGGATCAAAACATCCATCAACAAAAATAATTTTGTAGGATTCAATATTATCAATAAAATAATTTTTAACTTCTTTAAAGTCAATTACATTTTTTTTCTTAGAAAAAACAGTATAATCTTCTTTTAATATTCTGTTTAAAGACGTGTATTTCCAGTCTTCTAGTTTTCTGTTTGGAAAACCTAATTCTTCAAATTTTTTGATAGCATTTGTTCTAATAGAATGAATAGGAGAATTAATGTCTATGTCTAATTCAAAAGCTAAAAAGGATGATATTAGTTTTTCTGTTAATGGCATTTTATTTTTTATTTAATCCAGTCATATCCCTTTTCCTCGAGCTCGTGCGCAAGTTCTTTTCCTCCAGATTTCACAATTTTACCTTCATGTAAAACATGAACGTAGTCAGGAATTAGATAATCTAGAAGCCTTTGGTAGTGAGTTATAATTATTACTGCGTTGTCTTTGCTTTTTAGTTTATTCACTCCATTTGCTACTATTTTCAAGGCATCAATATCCAATCCCGAATCTGTTTCGTCTAAAATCGATAAACTAGGCTCTAGCATTGCCATTTGAAAAATTTCATTTCTTTTTTTCTCACCACCTGAGAAACCTTCGTTTAGTGATCTAGAGAGAAATTTAGAATCAATTTCAAGAAGGGCTGCTTTTTCTCTAATCTTTTTAAGCATCTTTTTAGCTGGCATTTCATTTTCCCCCCTTGCCTTTAAATTAGAATTGATTGAAGTTTTTATAAAATTTGTAACAGTTATTCCGGGAATTTCAATAGGGTATTGGAAAGATAGAAAAATTCCTCTGTGAGCTCTTTCTTCAGGCGCTAGTTCTAGGATGTTTTCCCCTTTAAATAAAATATCTCCTTTATCAACTTGGTAATTCTCATTTCCTGCAATAGCAGATGATAGGGTGCTTTTTCCAGAACCATTTGGTCCCATTATAGCATGTATTTCACCAGCTCTAACATCTAAATTTATTCCATTTAAAATTGCCTTTCCCTCAATACTAACGTGTAAATTATCTATTGTCAACATATATTATATATTTAATTATCCTACTGAACCTTCTAAAGAGATTTCTAGTAATTTTTGTGCTTCTACCGCAAACTCCATCGGAAGGTTATTCAAGACCTCTTTGCTAAATCCATTTACTATTAATGCGATTGCTTTTTCTGTGTCAATTCCTCTTTGATTGCAGTAGAATATTTGATCTTCCCCTATTTTACTTGTTGAAGCCTCGTGTTCTACCATTGCAGTATTGTTTTTCACTTCAATATAAGGAAAGGTATGAGCTCCACATTTATTTCCCATAAGCAATGAATCACACTGAGAGAAATTTCTTGCGTTTTCTGCTTTAGGGTTAACTTGTACGAGCCCGCGATAACTATTATGAGATTTTCCTGCTGAGATTCCTTTAGAAATTATTGTGCTTTTTGTATTTTTTCCGATGTGAATCATTTTTGTTCCCGTATCGGCTTGCTGATAATTATTAGTTACGGCTATTGAATAAAACTCTCCAATGCTATTGTCTCCTTTTAAAATGCAAGATGGATATTTCCATGTAACTGCAGAACCTGTTTCAACTTGAGTCCAGGAAATTTTAGAATTTTTATGACAGATTCCTCTTTTAGTAACAAAGTTATAGACTCCACCTTTTCCATTTTTATTTCCAGGATACCAGTTTTGAACTGTAGAGTATTTTATTTCAGCATTATCCAAAGCCACTAGTTCAACAACAGCTGCGTGTAATTGATTTTCGTCTCTTGATGGAGCCGTACAGCCCTCCAAATAGCTAACATAGCTACCTTCGTCCGCAATTACTAGTGTTCTTTCAAATTGACCCGTTCCTGCTTGGTTAATCCTGAAGTAAGTTGAAAGCTCCATAGGACATCTTACACCTTTTGGGATGTAACAAAAAGATCCGTCTGAAAATACAGCTGAGTTTAGTGCGCTATAAAAGTTGTCTTTTCTTGGTATTACACTGCCAATATATTTTTTGACAAGATCAGGGTATTCTCTAATTGCCTCGGAAATAGAACAAAATATAATTCCTTTTTTAGAAAGAGTTTCTTTAAAAGTTGTCGCTACAGAAACAGAATCGACTACTATATCAACTGCTACTCCTGATAGTTTTTTTTGTTCACTTATTGAAATTCCAAGTTTTTCAAAAGTTTTTAATAATTCCGGATCTACTTCGTCCAGACTTTCATATTTATCTTTGGATTTAGGGGCAGAATAATAGGAAATTTTCTGAAAATCAGGCTTAATATATTTAACATTTGACCAATCTGGTTCTTCCATTTTTATCCAAGCTCTGTAGGCTGTAAGCCTCCACTCTGTCATCCAGTTTGGCTCTTCTTTTCTTTTAGAAATAGCTCTGACAATATTTTCACTTAGCCCTTTTGAAAATGTATCGGAGTCAATTTCTGTAACAAACCCGTATTCATATTCTTGAGTTTCTAATTCTTTTTTTAATTCCTCTTCTGTATACGCCATTTTTAATTTTTTTAAAGTGAAAAACTTTCTCCACACCCGCATGTTCTACTTGCATTGGGATTATTAAACACAAAACCTTTACCATTTAATCCTCCTGAAAACTCTAAAGTTGTTCCAATCAGATATAAAAAACTTTTACTATCAACAATTATTTTAACTCCATTATCTTCATACACTTTGTCGTCGGAATTCACCAGTTTGTCAAAATTTAAATCGTAAGATAGTCCAGAGCATCCCCCGCTTTTAACCCCAACTCTGACGAAATCTGAAATACTGTCAAATCCGTCGGCCTCCATTAGCTTTCGAACTTCAAATTTTGCTTGTTCTGAAACTTTTATCATTTTCTGGTTAAATTCAAATACTTTGCAAATATAGCTCATTTGGGATTCTTTTCCATATGGAGATGGTAAATAGTTATATTTTAGAATTATACTAAATTATTGAGTTTAGTAATAACTTCAATTAATATATATTTGAAAAAAAATAATCTTTTGATCAATAAAAAAACTAAATCACAACTTACCAAGCTTTCGGAACTAGGTGAGTTTGAGGTTATAAACCACATTACAAAAGACTTTAGCATTAAAAATCCTTCATCTGTAGAAGGGATTGGTGATGATGCTGCGGTTCTAGATTTTCAAAACAAGCAAGTTGTGATTTCTAGTGATATGCTAGTAGAAGGAGTTCACTTCAATTTAAGTTATATGCCTCTCAAGCATTTAGGCTATAAATCAGTAATTGCAAACCTTTCAGACATATATTCCATGAATGCTATTTGTACTCAAATCACAGTTAATATAGCAGTTTCAAATAGGTTTACTCTGGAATCTTTAGAGGAATTATATTTTGGAATTAATGCTGCATGTAAAAAATATGACATTGATTTGGTTGGCGGAGATACTACTAGCTCTAATAAGGGATTGATAATTAGCATTACAGCCGTTGGGGCTTTGGATCCAAAGTTAATTGTAAAAAGATCAGGTGCTAAATTAAATGATTTGATAGTTGTTAGCGGAGATATTGGAAGCGCATACATGGGACTTCAGGTTTTGGAAAGAGAAAAAGAAGTCTTTAAAGTCAACCCCAGAAATCAACCGGATTTATCTAAATATAAATATTTAATTCAAAGACAATTAAAGCCAGAAGCTAGAAAAGACGTTGTAGATTATTTTGAAAGTATTTCACTAATCCCTACATCAATGATAGATATTAGCGATGGGCTGTCGTCAGAAACAATACACATATGTAATAGTTCCAAAGTTGGATGCGATATTTATGAAGACAAAATTCCGGTTAGTGATGAACTAATGTCATGTTGTGAAGAGTTTAATTTAAACTCAACAACGGTCGCTTTGAGTGGAGGAGAAGATTATGAGTTGTTATTTACTATTGATCAGAAAGATTTTGAAAAAATAAAAAATAGCTCTGATTTTAGCGTAATAGGTCATGTTACTAGTAAAGAAAGTGGAATTAGTTTAGTTACAAAAGCGCAACAAAAAATTCCCATTACATCTCAAGGTTGGAAATCATTTTAAGTCCATAAGTGATTCGATTTCTTCAATCTCTATTGGTATGCTTTTCATTAAATTAATTGGGTTCCCACTTTTTTGAACTATTACATCGTCTTCTAGTCTTATTCCAAAACCTTCTTCTTTTATGTATATACCAGGCTCTACCGTGAAAACATTGTTTGCTTGAATAGGCAGGGTTACATCGCCATAATCATGGGTGTCTAGACCCAAATGATGAGAGGTGCCGTGTGTGAAATATTTTTTAAAAGCAGGGTTTAGTTTGGTTTGATTTTGAACGTCAGATCTATCCAATAGTCCTAAATTTAATAGCTCAAAAGTCATTATTTTTCCAACTTCTGTATGGTGATCTTTCCATAAAACACCAGGCTTTAATAAATTAGTTGCTTCTCTTTTAACGTGTAATACCGAACTATAAACCTGTTTTTGACGTTGAGTGTATCTTCCCGAAACGGGGATTGTTCTTGTCATGTCACTTGAATAATTAGCATATTCTGCTCCTACGTCAATTAAAATAATATCCCCTTCCTTACATTGGTTGTTGTTTTCAATGTAATGAAGAATATTAGAGTTATTCCCTGAAGCTATAATGGGTTGGTAAGCGAATTTTCTTGATCTATTTTTTAAAAATTCGTGAGAAAATTCAGCTTCAATTTCATGTTCCCAAACACCTGGTTTTACAAAATCTAAAACTCTTCTAAAACCTTTCTCTGTTATCATACAAGCTTTTTTAATTAGCTCTATTTCTATGGGGTTCTTTACAGCTCTTAATTGTTGTAATATAGGATTACTTCTTTTGTTGTTTTTGGTAGGATATTTTTTTTGAATCCATTTATTAAACCTTGCCTCTCTTGTTTCTACCACAACTTTAGCTCTGTAGTGCTCGTTAGAATTTAAATATATATTTTCAACAGAGGAGATTATTTGATCTGTTACTTTTTCTAAATCCTCTAGCCAATAAACTGTTTTAATTCCAGAAATTAAATAAGCTTTTTCTTTATCAAGTTTTTCTCCCTCCCAATGTGTCAATATTTCATTAGGTTTTTTTAAAAAAAGAATCTCTTGGGTTTCATTGTTGTTCCCCTTTTTAAGTAATAGCAATACACTCTCTTCTTGATTTATTCCTGATAAATAAAAAATATCCCTATGTTGCTCAAATGGAAGAGTTGTGTCAGCACTTACCGGATACAAATCATTTGAATTAAAAAACGCAACGCTTTTAGAGATCATTCTGTCTAAAAAATTATTTCTATTGCTAACAAACAATGATTTGTCAATTGGGAAATATTTCATATAATGTAGAATTAAAATTCAAAAATAGTATATTTAATATATTAAATTTTTATCCTTATGAAAAAGTTATTGAAATTTTTTATCTTATTTTTTTCTGTTTTAATCTTTGCTCAAACCAGTACTGCACCTGACATTGTCATAAAAGGTTTGTTATTACAAAATGAATTAACGAAAAGCTCAATTGTAAAAAACATCAAATTCGAAAATATTGGCCCTAGTGTTATGAGTGGAAGGGTTTCTGATATTGAAGTAAATCCAAAAAACCCTAAAGAGTTTTATGTCGCTTATGCATCGGGGGGTTTATGGCATACTAATAATAATGGTAATACATTCATTTCTATATTTGATAATGCAAACACCCAAAATATTGGAGATTTTGATGTAGACTGGAATAGTCGGGTAATAATTGTTGGTACAGGTGAAAACAATTCTTCTAGATCTTCCTATGCTGGAATAGGAATTTTAAAATCAGTTGATAACGGAGAAAACTGGATTAATATTGGTCTTACAGATTCTCATCACATAGGTAAAGTAAAAATTAACCCTAAAAACAGTAAAGAAATAGTCGTTGGTGTGATTGGTCACCTGTATTCTAAAAATTCTCAACGAGGTATTTTTAAAACTAAAGATGGGGGAAAAACCTGGACAAAGACTCTTTATATAGATGATAACACAGGAATTATTGATTTAGATATTTACCATCAAGATTTTAATATTCAATTTGCTACATCTTGGCAAAGAGAAAGGTCTTCTTGGAATTTTAATGGAAATGGAAAAAAATCAGCCATTTATAAATCTTATGATGCAGGTGAAAATTGGACTTTAATTTCAACTAAAGAAAGTGGATTCCCAGTGAACGAAGGAACTGGACGAATTGGAGTTTCTGTATTTGATGAAAATTTAATTTATGCCGTTGTAGACAATCAGTCAAGGCGACCAAAAGGAAAAATTGTTAAAGAAAATGGAATTGATAAAAATATATTTGAGAGGATGTCTAAAAGTGAATTTAATAAATTGAATAACATAGATTTAAATAATTTTTTAAAAAACAATGGTTTCCCTGAAAAATACGATGCAATTAGAGTAAAACAATTGGTTGAAACAAATAAAATCAATCCAATAGATCTAAAACTTTTTCTAGAAGACGCTAATACTGTAATGTTCGAAACTCCTATTATAGGAGCAGAAGTATATAGAAGTGATGACGGAGGTGCCAGTTGGGTAAAGAAAAATTCGGACTATTTAGGAAATTTATACAATACTTATGGATATTATTTTGGAAGAGTTCATGTTTCGCCAGATAATAAGGACCATATATACATTTATGGCGTCCCAATTATAAAATCTACAGATGGAGGAGTTACTTATGAATCTATCGATTTTCCAAATGTTCATGCAGATCATCATGATCTTTGGATAAATCCTCAAGATCCGGATCATCTAATAAATGGAAATGATGGAGGTGTTAACATGAGTTATGATGGGGGCAAAAATTGGTTTAAGTTAAATCAACCAAGTGTAGGACAGTTTTACGCAATTAATGTCGATTACAGCAAGCCTTATAATGTTTATGGAGGCCTTCAAGATAATGGAGTTTGGATGGCTAAGGGCAATTCCAACGAAAGCTTAAGGTGGCATCAGTCGGGACATAATAATTGGAAATCTATAATGGGAGGTGACGGAATGCAAGTTCAAATTGATAGAAGAGATTCTAATATTATTTATACCGGATCTCAGTTTGGAGTATATTATAGAATAGATAATAATTTTAATAAAAGATATTATATAAAGCCTAAACATGATTTAGGAGAAAAAAAATTAAGATTTAATTGGCAGAGTCCTATATTACTTTCGCCTCACAATCAAGATATTCTCTATTTTGGAAGCAATAAACTACATGTTTCTTTAAATAAGGGAGATTTATGGTCTTTTAAATCTAAAGATTTAACCAAGGGATTAAAAAAAGGGAATGTCCCTTATGGAACATTAACCGCAATAGATGAATCAATTTTTAAATTTGGTAAAATAGTAGTTGGTTCAGATGATGGATTGATAAATTTAACAAATGACGGGGGAAACACATGGAGAACAATTTCTAAGGAACTACCTCAAAATTTGTGGGTTAGTAGAGTTATTTTTTCGAAGCATAATAATAATAGAATTTATGCATCGTTAAATGGATATAGATTAGATGATTTTAAGCCATATGTTTATGTTAGCGAGGATAACGGCTCTAGTTGGAAACCACTTAACGGTAATTTACCAACATCTTCAGTAAATGTTGTTAAAGAAGATCCGAATTTTGAAAACTTAATATATTTAGGGACTGATAATGGTGCGTATATGAGTTTTGATATGGGAATTAGTTGGAGTCCTTTTTCACATGGATTAAATAAGGTAGCTGTTCACGATATAGTGATTCAAAACGAGGAAAAAGATTTGCTTCTAGGAACACATGGAAGATCAATTTATAAAACAGATTTATCAGTAATTTATAATTATTTAGACAATATAGACGAAAGTAAGGATGGAATAGCATTTAAAGTTGATGATATTTCCTATTGCGTAAGATGTGGGTCAAAAAGAAATAGTTGGGATCAGTATATTGATAAAAAAATAAAGGTTATGGTATTTTCAAAAAAAGAACAGCAAAAGAATCTTTCTATTTATGAAAATGGAGTAAAGATCTATGATGAAAAGGTTTACTTAGAAACAGGGTTTCAAGAAATTATATTAGACACTCATTACACTGATCAAACAATAAAATCTATTTATAAAAAAAATAAACAAAACAAATTAAAGAAAGCAGAAAACGAAAGATATTATTTTAGAAAAGGAAAATTCGTTCTGAAAATTGGAGATTATTCAGAATCATTCCAAATTAAATAATTATTTTATTTTTATACAAATCGTAACACTTCTTGCACTAAATTAGTAACACATTAATAAGTCTGTTTACAAACATGAGTATAAAATTAGATTCATCAATAATACGTAAAGTTGCAATGGCACTTTCGGGATTATTTCTAATAATTTTTTTAACACAACATTTTATAATTAACGTAACATCAGTCATTGGTGAAGATATATTTAATATGTTATCTCACTTTATGGGTAATAACTTTATAGTACAATTTATCGCCCAGCCGATTCTTATTGTGGGGGTGCTTTTCCATTTTATAATGGGTTTTTATTTAGAATGGCAAAATCGTTCTGCAAGGTCAGTTAAATATGTGGTTTACAAAGGGAACGCAAATTCTTCATGGATATCAAGAAATATGATTGTTTCTGGAGCTGTTGTTCTTTCCTTTTTGGTTTTACATTTTTATGATTTTTGGGTTCCAGAAATGAAGTATAAGTATTACGATTTTTTACCGGACGATCCAAACAGGTATCACGAAGAATTAGTACATAAATTTAAAGATCCAATCAAAGTTGTGTTGTATTGTATTTCTTTTTTCTTCCTTGCTTTGCATTTGCTTCATGGTTTTGCTTCATCATTTAAATCTTTAGGTACTGATAGTAGGTATTATTATTCAATAGATTTGTTTACTAAGGTTTACGCCATTGGCATCCCTTTAGGGTTTTGCTTTATTGCTATTTTTCATTTAATAAGTAATTTTGTAACACATTAATTTATAAATTATCTATGTTAATTACCAGTTTTTTATATTTATCTTGCTTTCTTACCTCTAATATTTTATTTATTTTGACATTAATGTGTTATTTTTTATATAGACCAATTATCTCATTTACTTTTATACATTTGTAACACATTATATCATGAATAGAATTACTTATTCTTTAAATTATAGAAAACCCAAGGAGGAATATAGTCTTACTGATGAGTTAATGGTTTGTCTAAGATATTTTTATAAAAATTTTTCTGATCAAAAAGGTAAAATAATCAAAAAAAGTACTGGAGTTAAATGTAAATTGTCCGATTGGGATATTGACTGGCATAAAAATCCAGACAGATCTCCAATTAAAAATTCAGACAAACTTCACCTAAAAAAAAATAAATTATTAAAAGATAAAGTAAAAGCTTTTAAGTTTTTTATTTCTAACATAGACTCAGATTCCGTTAAAAATTCATTTAAATTATGCTCTAAAGTACCTCTAGGTCCTATAGCAAATCAATGGTCTGCTCATAAAAACAATATTCGTCTAGTTAGTCCTGCAAACAAAAGATTACTTGATGTAATTGTTGTAGGTACTGGTTTAGCTGGAGGTTCCGCCTCTGCTACCTTAGCAGAACTTGGCTATAATGTTAAATCTTTTTGTTTTCAAGATTCACCAAGAAGAGCTCATTCTATTGCTGCTCAAGGTGGCATAAACGCTGCTAAAAATTATCAAGGTGATGGGGATTCTACTTATCGTTTATTTTACGATACAGTTAAAGGTGGAGATTATAGATCCCGAGAATCCAATGTCTATAGGTTAGCTGAAGTTTCTACTAATATTATAGACCAGTGTGTAGCTCAAGGAGTCCCATTTGCAAGAGAATATGGTGGTTTATTAGACAATAGATCTTTTGGTGGAGTTTTGGTTTCAAGAACCTTTTATGCTAAAGGTCAAACCGGGCAACAACTTTTACTTGGAGCTTATTCTGCCATGAACAGGCAAATTGCACGTGGAAAAATCAAAATGTACAATAGACATGAGATGTTAGATATTGTAAAAATAGATGGAAAGGCCAGAGGAATAATTACTAGAAATTTAATAAATGGTAAAATTGAACGTCATTCTGCACATGCTGTTGTGATTGCCTCAGGAGGTTATGGTAATTTATTTTTTTTATCTACCAATGCGATGGGAAGTAATGTTTCTGCTACTTGGAAAATTCATAAAAAAGGAGCTTTTTTCGCTAACCCATGTTTTACTCAAATTCACCCAACTTGTATTCCTGTTTCTGGAGATCATCAATCTAAATTAACTTTAATGTCAGAATCTTTAAGAAATGATGGACGTATCTGGGTTCCCAAAACGATGGAAGATGCTAAGTCTATTCGAGAAGAAAAAATTAAACCTACTGATCTTTCAGAAAATCAAAGAGATTATTATTTAGAAAGAAGATATCCTGCTTTTGGAAATCTTGTCCCTAGAGATGTTGCCTCAAGAGCTGCAAAAGAACGTTGTGATGCAGGTTACGGTATTAATAAAACTGGAGAAGCTGTTTATTTAGATTTTGAAGCAGCAATTATTAGATATGGGAAAGAAAAGGCTCATCTTAAAGGATTAAACGAAAATGACAATGAATTAGTAAAAGAATTAGGTAGAGACGTTATTAAATCAAAATATGGCAATCTTTTTCAGATGTATGAAAAAATTGTAGATCAAAACCCTTATTATACTCCAATGATGATTTACCCGGCCGTTCATTATACCATGGGAGGAATTTGGGTAGATTATAATTTAATGACAACTATCCCTGGATGTTTTGCTATTGGTGAAGCTAATTTTTCAGATCATGGAGCGAACAGACTTGGAGCATCTGCATTAATGCAAGGTTTAGCTGATGGATATTTTGTTTTGCCTTACACTATTGGGGATTATCTGGCAGATGATATTAGAACAGGCTCTATACCAACTGATTTGCCAGAATTCGAGGAGGCAGAGGAATTAGTACTAGAAAAAATAAAAAGTTTATTAGAAAATAAGGGTTCAAAAACTGTAGATCATTACCATAAAATTCTGGGTAAAATCATCTGGAATAAGTGTGGAATGTCTAGAAATGAAAAAGAATTAAAAGAAGCTATTGTAGAGATTCAAGAGCTAAGAGTTGATTTTTATAAAAATGTTTTTGTTCCTGGAACTAATGAATCATTTAATGAACCTTTAGCTAAAGCTTTAAGAGTTGCAGATTTTCTAGAACTAGGAGAATTATTTGCCAAAGATGCATTAGAAAGAACCGAATCATGTGGAGGACATTTTAGAGAGGAATCCCAAACTTTAGAAGGAGAGGCTATGAGAGATGATAAAAATTTCACTTTTGTATCTGCTTGGGAATATAAGGGCGTTCCAAGCAATGCAAAATTACATAAAGAGCAGCTTTCTTATGAGAATATTGAATTAAAGACTAGATCTTATAAATAGTTATGAAATTAACATTAAAAATATGGCGCCAAGAAAATGCTGATTCGAAAGGAAAAATAGTTTCTTATCAAATTGACAATATTTCTCCAGACATGTCATTTCTTGAAATGATGGATGTTCTTAATGAGGAATTAATGATCAAGGGAACAGATCCCGTTGCTTTTGATCACGATTGTAGAGAAGGAATATGTGGTTCTTGTTCTATGTTTATAAACGGAGAAGCTCATGGACCTGATCGATACGTAACTACTTGTCAGTTACATATGAGAAAATTTAAAGATGGAGATACTATTTATATTGAGCCTTTTAGAGCTAAAACTTTTCCAGTTATAAAAGACTTAGTCGTTGACAGAACAGCTTTTGACAGAATTCAACATTCAGGAGGTTTTATTTCGGTTAATACATCTGGAAACACTCAAGATGCAAATGCTATACCCATTGAAAAAGCTAAAGCTGATAAAGCGTTTGACGCGGCTACCTGCATTGGATGTGGTGCATGCGTAGCTACTTGTAAAAATTCAAGTGCAATGTTATTTGTTTCTGCTAAGGTTTCCCAATTCGCCTTGTTACCTCAGGGAGAGATAGAGGCTACCGACAGGGTTATAAATATGGTTAAGCAAATGGATGAGGAAGGTTTTGGGAATTGTACAAATACAGGAGCATGTCAAGTAGAATGCCCAAAAGGAATTTCACTAGACAATATTGCAAGAATGAACAGAGAATTAGTTAAGGCACAATTAAAAAAATAAGTTTATTCTAATATTATTTTTTGTTCTACAATCCAGTTAGCTCTTACATTAACTTCATCATCAAAATGATATGTTTGTTCAGGATTAATTCTTTTAAAAAAATTTCCAGTATCCCACTTTTTGTTTTTGTTTTCGTCAATTATCACTTTAATATAATATTTAGATGGAACTAAATTTTTAAATACGCACGGATCTGATAAGGTATTTAATGTTTTTTCTCTTAAAACTTTTTCGTCTAAATCTGTCAATTGAACAATAATTGGATAGCTTTTTAAGTTTTGAATTTTAAGTTTTACTGTTCCGTAATCTGATCTGCTTTTTGTTGAAAAATTAAAACTCAAGGTGTCGTTCGAAGAACCCAAAAAATCGTTCAAAGCATTTGGGAGTAATGATAATTGAAATTTGTCATTTGGAAGCATGTCAAAATCAAAAATCACATCAAAATTATTCTTATCTATTTTAGTTTTAAAAGGAACAACAACAGAATCCTTATTAATTATAGAAATTAAATCATTATTGATATTCAAAATAGGAATATTGCTGTATAACTTGAAATGGTCATTTAAATTAATTAAACCATTTTGGGACGGGGTTATTACTAATGAATCCTTTTTTTTCTCTTTATATTTTATTGTATAAAAAGCTTTTTTATTATTGCTCTTTACAACAAAACGTAATGAGTCATATTTAATATTACTAAACCAATAATTTAAAGTGTCTGTCTCTTTATTTTTTGTGATAATTGACTTAAAGTCATTAGAAAAACTATCGATTAATTCAATTTTAATATTTTCATAATTTCCTCTAAAACCAAATCCAATTTTGTTATTACTTTCAATGAAAGGTCTTGAACTTTTGAAGAGAAGTTCTTCTTTAAAAACATCAATATTAATCTTTTTTGATGATGGGATTTCTACAAAATTTTTAATAAATCCAATTTCCTCAAGACCTGGGTCAAATTTGTAATTGTTATTTAAATCGTTCAAGGCTATTAATAAATACTTACCCTTTTTTAGATTACTTATTTCAAAATAAGTGCTATCCAAAGTACTGCCAACATAAGTAGGAATTGACTTGTATATTATGGAATCCGAATAATTTTCATCAATTGGATAAAGTAAAGCACTAATAAACTCATCAGGATTTCTATTAAAAGCACTTTTTATATTTCCTGAAATCTTTAATGAATCAATAGACTCACCTGTAGAAAAAACATATTTAAAAAAAGGCAAAACATTACCTTCGTTATTATCCATCACACTTTGTCCAAAGTTAAAAACATAAGTAGTGTTTTTTGGTAAAACATCATTAATGTCTATTTGAATATATTTTGAAGCGCCAGATTGAGGGGAAACTGAGTACAAACTTTTTTCAATCGGAGGCGACACAACCAATTGTTTTCTAAAATCATTTAATTTAATATATTCATCGAAAAACAAACGAATTCTTTTTTCGTTGAAATTAACTGAATTTTCTTTTGGAACAGCATTAACTAAAATCGGCGGGTTTTCATCATCTGGGCCTCCTTTTGGATAACCTCTTGTTGCACATTGTGTAAAAAAGAAACAAAAAAAGACAATAATTGCAATTTTAATATGATTCATAAATTATTTAGATCCTTATGCAAATTAAGAATTATTTTGACCTATTTCTATTAAAATAATATAATTAGAATTTATTAAAATATAACTAGTATTTTTGTTGCTATGACATCTGAAGAAAAATTTAAAAAAGTTATCTCCCACGCTAAAGAATATGGTTTTGTTTTTAAATCAAGCGAGATTTATGATGGGTTAAGTGCTGTTTATGATTATGGCCAAAATGGGTCAGAACTGAAAAAAAACATAAAAGATTATTGGTGGAAAGCTATGGTTCAATTAAATGACAACATTGTCGGAATTGATTCTGCTATTTTAATGCATCCTACAATTTGGAAAGCTTCAGGACATGTAGATGCGTTTAATGATCCATTAATTGACAATAAAGATTCAAAAAAAAGATATCGAGCAGATGTTTTAGTCGAAGACCATATTGCTAAAATAGAGTCCAAAATTCAAAAAGAAATATTCAAAGCTGAAAAAAGATTTGGAGATAAATTTGATAAAGAACAGTTTATAGAAACTAACAATAGAGTTATTCAATATAGAACCAAAATTGAATCAGTTCATTCGGATTTTTCTAATGCTCTAAAAAATGAGGATTTAGTTGCTTTAAAAAGAATAATCGTTGACTTAGAAATAGTTTGTCCTGTTTCTGGTTCAAAAAATTGGACAGAAATAAAGCAATTTAATTTAATGTTTGGAACAAAACTTGGTGCTTCATCTGAAAGCGCTATGAATCTTTACTTGAGACCGGAAACAGCTCAAGGAATTTTTGTAAATTTTTTAAATGTTCAAAAAACTAGTAGATTAAAAATCCCTTTTGGGATTGCTCAAATTGGTAAAGCATTTCGAAATGAAATAGTTGCAAGACAATTTATCTTTAGAATGAGGGAATTTGAGCAAATGGAAATGCAGTTTTTTATAAAACCAGGAACGCAAAAAGAGTGGTACATTAAGTGGAAAGATGACAGAATGAAATGGCACCTATCTTTGGGGTTAGGACAAGAAAATTATAGATTTCATGATCATGAGAAATTGGCTCACTATGCTGATGCTGCATGTGATATTGAATATAATTTCCCTTTTGGATTTAAAGAGTTAGAAGGAATACATTCAAGAACAGATTTTGATTTGTCAAGTCACGAAAAATTTTCTTCAAAAAAATTAAAATATTTTGACACTCAAGAAAATGAAAGTTATATTCCTTATGTTATAGAAACCTCTATTGGAGTTGATAGAATGTTTCTAGCTGTTTTTTCTAACTCACTTTGTGAGGAAAAATTAAAAGATGGATCAAATAGAACTGTACTTAAGTTACCCGCTATTTTAGCGCCAATTAAAGTAGCTGTTTTACCATTATTAAAAAAAGATGGATTGCCAGAAATAGGAAAAAATCTTATAGAAAAATTAAAGATAGAGTTTGTGGTAAGCTACGACGAAAAAGATGCTATCGGAAGAAGATATAGGAGACAAGATGCTTTGGGCACTCCTTTCTGCGTCACTGTTGATCATCAGTCTAAGGAAGATAATACTTTTACATTAAGAGAAAGAGATTCAATGATTCAACATAGACTAAGTTTTGAAGAATTACTAAAAAAAATAAAATCTACGGTTTCTATTAAAACTTGGTTATAAATTTCAATGAAAATTTTTTCTTACAATGTTAATGGGATTAGAGCAGCTATTAAAAAAGGTTTTTTAGAATGGTTAAGTGAATATAGTCCAGATATTATATGTCTTCAAGAAATTAAAGCTAATTCTGATCAATTAGATTTAGATCTATTTAATAAAATAGGATACAAATATAATTATTGGTTTTCTGCCAAAAAAAAAGGATACAGCGGGGTAGCCATACTTTCTAAACACAAACCTATATCAGTTCATTATGGAACAGGAATTGACCATATGGATTTTGAAGGAAGAAATCTAAGATTAAATTTTGAAAAATTTTCTGTTATGAGCTTGTATTTGCCATCAGGAACTAATATTCAAAGACTAGGATATAAATTTAGATATATGGAAGAATTTCACAATTATATCATGGAATTAAAAAAATCAATCCCCAATTTATTGATTTGTGGAGATTACAATGTATGCCATAACTCTATAGATATTCATGACCCCATTAGAAATGCTAAAGTTTCTGGATTTTTACCCGAAGAAAGACTTTGGATATCTAATTTCATGAATTTAGGCTTTGTAGACTCTTTTAGACACTTGAACTCTGAACCACATTTCTACAGCTGGTGGAGCTACAGAGCTAACTCTAGAGCTAATAACAAAGGATGGAGAATAGATTATAACATGGTCAGTGAAACTTTAAAATCAAAAATTTCATCATCTTACATCTTAGATCAAATTTTTCATTCGGATCATTGTCCTATTGCAGTGGAATTAAAATTTTAATTAATGAAATATACTTATTTACCAAATACTGATATAAAAGTTAGTAAAATTTGTCTTGGAACCATGACATTTGGGAATCAAAATACAATTGATGAATCAGAAGAGCAGATGAACTATGCTTTAGAAAATGGAGTGAATTTTTTTGATACAGCCGAGCTTTATCCAGTCCCTGCTACGCCAGAAAGATATGCCGACACTGAAAAGATAATTGGTAATTGGATAAAAAGAAAAACAAACAGAAATAAAATCATTCTAGCTACTAAAATTGCAGGTCCTGGAAATTACACTAAACACATTAGGACAACTGGATTTAGCGAAGAGTCTTTATTTGAAGCAGTTGATGGAAGTTTAAAAAGACTTAAAACAGACTATATTGATTTATACCAACTTCATTGGCCAGAACGACTTACTAATACATTTGGACAAAGAGGCTACAAATTTGAAGAAGATAAATGGGAAGATAATTGTGAGAAAGTTCTAGAATCATTAAAAAAGATAATTGATTTGGGAAAAATTAGACAAGTAGGGCTTTCAAATGAAAATCCTTGGGGATTTATGAAGTTTTTAGAATTATCTAAAAAAAACTTACCTAAAATGATAACCATTCAAAATTCATATTCTTTGTTAAACAGACTTTTTGAAGTAGGAAATGCAGAGATATGTATTAGAGAAAATACAGGTTTACTTGCTTATTCTCCTTTAGGATTTGGGGTTTTAAGCGGAAAGTATTTAAATGGTAAAATGCCTGAAAATAGCAGACTTAAACTTTTTCCCAATTTGAGCAGATTTGCTGGGAAACAATCAGCTAAAGCAACAGAAATGTATATGGAAATTGCGAGCAAACACGGAATGTCCCTTGCGCACATGTCTTTAGCTTTCGTTAACTGCAAACCGTTTGTTACTAGCAATATTATTGGAGCCTCCAAATTAGATCAGTTAAAAGAGAATATTGAGAGTATAAATATAAATTTAAGTGAAGAAGTATTGAAAGAAATCGAAAATGTTCAATCTTTAATACCTAACCCTGCTCCTTAAATAAATTTTTTATCAATTCTTCAATTCTAGAATATCGTAAAATTTTTATTTTTTTAGGAATTTTAGAAATTTTAGTGGCTTCGCTTATTATTAAAAATTTAAACCCAAGTTTTTCAGCCTCATTTATTCTCTGATCAATTTTAGAGATATTCCTAAGTTCTCCTGAAAGTCCAATTTCTGCAGCAAAACATACTCCTTTGGGAATAGGAATATTTATATTACTAGACAATATAGCTGCAATTACTGCTAAATCAATAGCAGGGTCTTCAATTTTTATTCCTCCTGTTATATTTAAGAACACATCTTTTGTTCCTAAATTAAATCCAGCTTTTTTTTCTAAAACAGCCAGTAGCATATTTAGCCTTTTAGAATTAAATCCAGTGGTACTTCTTTGTGGCGTCCCATAAACCGCAGTACTTACTAAAGCTTGAATCTCTATCATTATTGGTCTTATTCCTTCAACAGTTGCAGAAATAGCATTACCACTTAAAGGATCCTTATTACTGGAGAGAAGTAGTTCACTTGGATTATCCACTTGACGTAACCCATTACTTAGCATTTCATATATTCCTATTTCAGATGTCGAACCAAATCTATTTTTCTTTGATCTTAAGATTCTATAAACATGATTTCTGTCTCCTTCAAAATGTAAAACAACATCAACCATATGTTCAAGAATTTTTGGCCCAGCAATCCCTCCGTCTTTTGTAATATGTCCTACCAAAATTACTGGCAGATTAGTTTTTTTTGCATATTTTAAGAAATGGGATGTAGATTCTTTTATTTGAGAAACGCTTCCCGGGCTACTGTCAATCGTGTCAGTTTGTAAAGTTTGTACAGAATCTATAATTATTAACTTTGGTTTGATTGAATTAATCTGTTGGATGATTTTTTCAACATTTGTTTCATTTAATATAAAACAAGATTCAGAGTTAGAATTAATTCGGTCGGCTCTTCTTTTGATTTGTTGTGGACTTTCTTCTCCAGAAACATAAAGAACTTCTATGTTTAAAATAAGAGAAATTTGAAGTAGTAATGTGGATTTTCCAATTCCAGGTTCTCCTCCAATTAATATTAATGATCCAGGAACAATACCTCCACCTAATACTCTATTTAATTCTAAATCCATTAGGTCTAATCTTGGATTATTAGATGTGTCAATTTCGTTTATTCTAGTTGGTTTAGAGGAAGATTGGCTTTTGGTTAAACCTATTGGATTTTTTTTTGGGTTTTCTATTACTTCCTCAACTAATGTATTCCATTCTTTACAAGCTCCACATTGTCCTAACCACTTAGGGTAGTGAGTTCCACAATTTTGACAAAAAAAAGCAGTTTTTAAATTAGGCATTGATTAAAAAATATTTTAATAAGTATTTTTTGTTTTGTTCAATATAGGCAAAAAAATAAAGGATAAAGAACCAAAAAATAATATCATTATTGTTTGTGAAGTCCAGATTATCCATCCTAAAGCAAGAGCGATTTCATATGAAACGTTATATTGACTTAACACCGCAGCAATGGCTAAAGGGTAAACTCCAATTCCTCCATTTGAAGTTGATAATGCGATGGCACCCGCAACAAAAGCAATAAAAAGGGGTTCAAATCCTAGTGTTGCTGTTTCCGGGAGACTAAATTTAATTAGGTAAGTCATTAAAAAGTACATAATCCATATAAATAAAGTGTGTAAAACAAACTTTTTCTTTTTTGTCACAAAATAAATAGATATAAGCCCTTTCTTTAGCCCTGAAATAATGCTGTAAATTTTATTTTTTATTGATAATTTTTTTAGTAAAAAATAGATTAAAAGAATTATAAAAAAGCTAATCAACATGTAAGTTAGATTATAATTAAAATTAAATTGCCAAGATTTAAGGTCCAACATTTCAGGATAAAGAGATATTCCTAAAATTACACAACAAAATAGAATAATTACATCAATTACTCTTTCTGTTATAATGGTTCCTAATCCCTTTTCAAAGGGAACATTTTCATAAGTGTATAGAGAAGTGGCTCTTATTAATTCACCCGACCTTGGTATTCCAAGGTTCCCCAAATATGAAGACATTATTGACATTATAGAATTTGAAAAACTAATTTTATAGCCAATGGGATTTAGTAAATATCTCCATCTGTATGCTCTTGATAAATGACTCAATATACCAATGAATATTCCAAAAAATATATACTTGTAATCTGCTATTAAAATAGAATTTACAATGGAAACCCTATCTTCTGAAGATGTGCTGTTGTATGAGTAGTAAACAAGAAAAAGTCCAATTAAAAGCGGAAAAATAGTTTTTAAAACGAATAATAATTTTTTAATCATTTTAATTTAGAAAATTATTATTATCAGGAAATATTAGAGTTGGATTATAATTTTCTGCTTCAGAAATACTCATTCTAGCATAACTAATGATAATTACTTTATCTCCTTTTTGAACTTTTCTTGCAGCAGGACCATTTAGCGTTACTTCTCCACTGTTTTTCTTGCCCTTTATGATATATGTTTCGAGTCTTTCTCCGTTATTTATATTTACAACTTGAACCTTTTCTCCAACTATCATATTTGAGGCGTTTATAAGGTTTTCGTCAATTGTAATACTTCCAATGTAATTTAAATCACAATCTGTTACCGTAACTCTGTGAATTTTTGATTTTAATACTTCAATTTGCATAGAACAAATATAAATTAATTCAATAAAATGTTATCAATTAATCGCACTTCATTTACCTTCACACAAATAAATGCTCGATAAGATTTATTTGGATTTATTTCAGAACCAATTTGTAAGTTACCTGAGTTGACTAACTCAAGATATTCAACTTCAAAATTTTCTTTTTTATTTATTTCAGCTATTATTCTCTTTTTTATTTTATTTAGATTTAGGAGTTTAAAATTTTCTTTTAAAAACCTTAAACTACTATAAATAATTGAAGATTCTTTTCTTTCAGAAATAGAAAGAAAACTGTTTCTAGAGCTTAAAGCCAAGCCATTTTCTTCTCTTACAGTTGGGCAAATAATCATCTTAACATTTATTTTTTCTAAAATTATAAGTTTTTTAATAATTTGAGTTTGCTGGTAATCTTTTTCTCCAAAATAAACATTACTGGGTTTAAATAGATGTAGCAATTTGGAAACGATTGTAGCAACTCCATTAAAGTGGTTTTTTCTAAACTTTCCTTCTAATTCTTGATCGAGTCTTTTAAAGTCATATACTTTTAGTTTTGGAGTGCCATCATATATTTCGATTTCGTTTGGACTAAAAACCCTTATTTTTTCAGAAATTTCTCTTATTAATTTAACATCTTTCTCTAAGTCTTTAGGATATTTAATTAAATCCTCAGAACTGTTAAATTGCGTTGGATTCACAAAAATACTTACCCAAACTTCATCATTATTTTGTTTTGCTTTTTTGATGAGAGAGATATGTCCCTGATGTAATGAACCCATTGTTGGAACTAATCCTATAGATTTTTTTGAGAAAATATCGTCTTTTATTTTTTTTTGAACTTCGGTTTTTTTGAAATAGACAGGCATTTAATATAATTTTAATATTCTATATAGGTGTTATTTTAGATTAAATCTAACATTATTTTTGTAATTTTGCATTCTCTAACAATTAAGCTTTAAAGAAAGGATTTTATGAATGGAAAAAAAGTACTTTTCGTATCCTCTGAAGTTATTCCATATCTTCCAAATAATGACATTTCATCTCTGTCTTATAATTTGCCTAAAATGGTTAATGCTAACGGTGGTCAAACCAGAATTTTTATTCCAAAGTATGGTATAATTAACGAAAGGCGCCATCAACTTCATGAGGTTATTAGGCTTTCAGGAATGAACTTAATAATTAATGACATAGATATGCCATTAATTATTAAAGTTGCCTCTATTCCAAAGGAAAGAATGCAGGTATACTTTATTGATAATGATGAATATTTCAAAAATAGAGGCCTTAAATTCAATGAAAAGAAAAAATTATATAATGATAATGATGAACGAGCAATTTTTTTTGCTAAAGGAGTAATCGAAACAATAAAAAAACTTAATTGGTCTCCAGATATTATTCATGTTCACGGTTGGATTGCTTCTTTATTGCCACTTTATATCAAAGAATATTACAAAGATGAACCACTTTTAAATAATTCTAAAGTAGTTGTATCAATTTATGGTGACCAAATAGATGGAAGTTTAGATTCTGAAATAGTAAAGAAAATTCAATATGATGATATTGAAAGTGAAACTCTAAACGTTTTTAAAAAACCAACATATTTGAATATGTCTAAAAACGCCATTTTAAATTCAGATGGAGTTATTTTTGCTTCAGAAAAAATCGAAAAATCTCTTTTGGATTTAGCAAAAAGTCAAAAAAATCCAATATTAGAATGTGGATTTAGTGAAAGTTTCAAAGAAGAATATCTGAATTTTTATTCCAATAAAATTTTGAATTTATAAATTGATGAAATATAATAAATTTATTTTTTTTATAATATTATTATTAAGTTCTTGCAACAAAGAGTATAATTCTATTGGTGTAAACTTAATAAACAACAATTCTTTAAATTCTGGTTTAGAAGAGGTTCCTGTTTTTGTTAAAATGAAAAAAATTCCCCCCTATGTGGTTAATAATATTGAAAGTTACCAACTGGGCGTTTATGATGATAATATTTTTGGAAAAAGTGAAGCAACTTATTTAGCTCAATTAACCTTAGAAACAGTTGAACCAGTCTTTGGAATTTTCAATCAATCTCAGGAAATAAGTGGTGACGAAAATAATATTGCTGTAATTGACGAGGAAGAAACTTTAAAAGAAGTTTTTCTGGACATCCCATTTTTTACAAACGTTGATGATGATGATTTTGATGGAGTTATTAATTTATATGATGTAGATAGCACTGACCCTGAAAGTGATAGTGATGGGGATGGTTTATCAGATTCTTATGAATCTCGAAACGGATTAAATCCGCTAAATAATGACACTGATGGAGATGGCATTTTAGATGGCGATGATGATGAATCAATAAATCCGAATGCTGGAGAAATTTTATATAAATTAGATTCTTTATTGGGAAATTCTCAAGCTAACTTTAAACTTAAAATAAGCGAATTAGATTATTATTTGAGTTCGTTAGATCCTCAATCTAATTTAGAAAAATTTCAAAGATATTATTCAAACAATCAAATTCCATTAAATTTTTCTGGTAATGTGCTTTTTGATGATGAAGTTATAATTAATTCTAAAGAGCTGGTATTTTACAATATAGACGATCCGGATACTCCAGATGAAGATGAGTCTAAAATCGTTAAAGAAAGGTTGCCACCCAGATTAAGAATTTCCCTTGATAAAGATTTCTTTCAAAAGAAAATCCTGGACAATGAAGGATCTCAAGATCTAGCTACAAATGAAAAATTTAAATTATTTTTTAAAGGTCTTATAATTAAAGCTTATGATTTTTCAGATCCTTTACTTATGATTTTAAATTTTAATCAAGCTGAAATAAATATAGTTTATGATTATAAACTATATGATAAAAAGGATACAGATGATACTACATCAGATGATACAATTGAAGATATTGAATCTCAGTTTAAATTAAAGATGGGCGGAATTCAAATAAACTCCTTTGTAAAAGAGACCTATCCACCAGGTTTAGTGTCAAAAATTAATGATACTATTACTAATCCTCAATCAGTTTACCTCAAAGGAGGTGCTGGGGTAATGGCTGAAATAGAACTATTTAAAGACAATGATGGTAACGAAGTTTTAGAAGAAATAAGGTCTAAAAATTGGTTGATTAACGAAGCAAGCCTATCACTTTATATTGATAAAGAAATGTTAAGTTCAAGCGGAGGAATTATTGAACCCTCTAGATTGTATTTATATAATATAAAAACCAAAGCTCCGTTGCTTGACTATTTTATAGACAATACATCTGGATCTAAAGAATTTCAAAATAAAATTATTCACGGAGGAATAATTGAATTAGATGAAGACGAAAAAGGCTTAATGTATAAAATTAGAATGAGCGAACATATTAAAAATATAATCAGAAAAGATTCTACAAATTATTCCCTTGGTTTAGTTGTAAGTTCAGATATAAGCAGGAATGCCACATCCGAAGTTAACGATTCTAATCTGGTGAAATACACCCCAACAACATCAGCTATTAATCCATTAGGAACTGTACTTATTGGCCCAAGTCCAAGTACAGAAAATTATGATAAAAGAATGAGGTTAAATTTATACTATACTGAAGTTAAACTCGATTAGTTTTAATTCTTTGACTTTCTCAAATATTTTACACTATTTATTAAAATTTTTTACTTTATAAAAAAATGATAATTTTATAAATTGAATAAACGTAAGATATTTTAATTATGATCAAAAAATCAAATAACAATCTACAATTTAATGTAATCAAAGTTCTCTAGTGAACAAAAAATATGTTTCAACATTATATTATAACTCGATTTAATTTAAGAAGAAAAGATTGGAAAACGACAAAAGGTTCTAAAGAAGTATTGACAAAAAAGTGGTTAAAAAATAGATTTATTTTGTTTGAAAACTATTGTTTACCTTCGGTTAAAAGTCAAAAAAACCAAAAATTTAAATGGTTAATTTTTTTAGACAAAAACACTCCAAGTGAATATAAAGAAAAGATTTCAAGTTATAATTATCATAATTTAATTCCATTCTACATTGATGGTATGGAATCTTTTTTACCTTCAATAAAAGATAAAATAAAAGAATTAAATGTGTCAGATTTTATTATAACATCTAGACTCGATAATGATGACAGTTTACATTGTGACTACGTTGACACAGTTCAAAGTGAATTTAATAAGCAGAAATTTATGGCTATTGATATTATTGACGGTTATGGAATGCAAATAGGAAATGCAGTTAAATTGGGGAAAATGAGACATCTTTACAACCCTTACATTAGCTTAATTGAATCTACAGCTAATAATTTTGAAACTGTTTGGTTTAGAGGACATACATATTGGAAGTTTGAAGATAGAATTACCAGAGTAAAAGAAAAACGTTCTTGGCTAACGATTATACATAAAGAAAATAAAAAAAACAAGTTTAGAGGATTTGGAATAGTTGAATTTCAAATTTTAGAAAATTTCAATATTAAAATTAAAGAATTATCGCATTTAAAAATTAAGTTTTTAGATTCTTCCAAATGGAAAAGAAAAAATTTAAAAAACATGTGGCATAGTTTTTCAACTTATTATGGCAAAGAATTAAAAAAGAAAACAGGATTTTATAAATTAAAAGTATTTTTTACAAAAAACGAATTTGACTGAAAAGAAGAATTGTTTTTATCATTAATATGCACCCAATCGTCCTTTAACTATTCGGTTATTATAATCTTGAAGAAAAGCTCTTCCCTTTATTTCTAAGTTAATCATTTTGCTATTTAGACTCTCAATTAGATTATTTTTAAGTTCATAATCTTCTTTATCATAAAAACCAACAGCATTTGTTCCATTATAAATACAAATATATTCCTCATTCATAAAAAAATATGACCCTGCACCAAAATAATTAACAATTAAGGATGGTTTTTCTCTGCTTAAGAGGCTTCTGCCCCAACTTCTAATAGATCTTTCATAACCCATTAATTGAGCAACAGTAGGCATTATATCCATATGCTGAGCAAGATCAAATCGTTTTTCTCCCCAAGCTTTACTTGGTGAATAGAACATTATTGGTATTGCAAAACGATTTATTGTTTTTTGATAAAATTCAAAATAAGATTGATTTGTATGGTCTGCTGTAAAAACAAAAATAGTATTTTCGAACCAGGATTCATTTTTACTAGATTCAATAAAACGAGCAATTGCAAAATCTGTATATTGAACACATTCATGCATTGGTATCTGACCTTTTTTAAACTTATCAATATACTGCTTTGGAATTTTGAATGGCGCATGTGAACTTACAGTAAAAATAGTTGATAAAAACGGTGTGTCTTGTTCTGACAGTTTATCTTTAGTGAATTGAAGAAAAGGTTCATCCCAAATGCCCCAAATACCATCAAAATCTATATTATTGCTATATTCGTTTTTTCCGAAATAGGTATCAAATCCCAAAACCTTAGAAAAACCTAAGAACCCCATTGATCCGTTGGGAGCTCCATGAAAAAAGGAAGTAGAATACCCCAATTCTTCAGAAATTGAAACTATTGACTGAATTGGTTGATTGGAATATTGTGAAGAAGTATAGGCTGTATTGAAAGATGGAATTCCTGCCAAAATGGATGGCATTCCGTGAATGGATTTTCTGCTATTTGAAAATCCATTAGAAAACACCAGACTGTGTTGCGCTAAGGAGTCTAAAAAAGGAGTAAAACTCTCAAAATCTTCAATTTTATATGAATCATTCATTGCTCCCCAATATTCCCTTCCAAAGCTTTCTAGAATAAAAATCACAATATTAGGTGGGGTTTCAAATTCTTCCAAAGCTTTATACTTTTTTATTGGTTGAATCAATCCATTAATTTGCTCTTGGCTAAATTCATCAGAATATTTGAAACTATTTTTATCATAAGTACGTATTAACGTAAACACAGAATTTAGTACTACATCTGCTTTCGTTGGATGATCTACTTTTTCCATTGCATGAATCAAAGTAATAGGCCTAGTGCTGTGCCTCCAGTCTCCCCTAATTCCAATAACGGCCGTGGTAGAAACTAGAAAAAACAAAACAATGGAGGATCCAATATATGATGAAAAATGAACATTTTTTATTTGCTTTATTATTAAAATTTTATAAATTTTAACCCATAAAAAAAGAGATAAAAAATATAAAAGAAAGACATACCAATAATCGATTAGAAAAGATACAGAAAGAGCAATTAAGTTAGTCTCATTTTCTAAAACTTCAAAGGCCTTGCTTGTTAATCTACCAAAGTTAAAACGGTAATAAACAAAATCTAAATAATTTAATGCCAGGGCAAATCCATTAAAAAAAATATAGAGATAAAAAAGTCCTTTTTGATAGATTCTAGAAGTAGTAAATGTCCCAGGGACTATGGATCCTAATAAAAATAGAGCATTTGTGTAAAACAAAGCAGTAGTGTCGAAAGTTAATCCATAAAAGCAAAGTTCTAAAAACTCATAAAAATCATTTATCACTAATAAATCTGAATTAAATAGGACAAATAGACAACGAGCAATAAAATAGAAGAAATATCCTAGAGAAAAACGAAAGATTATTAGGTATAATTCTTGTAGTCTTAAATTCATATTAGTTTATGTTTCTGAATTATTTTTTACAGTCCATATTACAGAAATAAATTTTAGTCGATCTATTTTTAGACTTTATTAAAATGAGCTTTCTTATTAAAGTTAATAGATTTTTTAAATCATTTTATAGAATCTCCTTTAATTGTATAATGCCACGCTAAAGACATTAAACTGTCGTGCGCTTTTTTATTAGCATATTGAATATCTTTTTTTATTAAAACATCTTTTAAAATTTGTTTTTTTGTTTTTGTGCCTTTAGAAAACTCATATATAATATTTTCACTAATTGTTTTATTAAAACCTATCCCTAGTTTATTGTTTTTTAATAAAGAATTGCCAAAACTGTAATAGGTAAAATTCTTTGGAGCAATTAATTCAATAAGTGTAGGAGTAATATCAATATGACTTCCTGGAATATCAGATTTTTGAGTTTTAATATTTAAAGAATTACTATATATAATAAAAGGGACACTTGATCGTTCCATTAAAGTAGGAGAAGAATTTATAAACTTTCTACTGTAATGATCTCCTGTGAAGGCAAACAAAGAGTTTTTATACTTAATTTCCGCTTTTTTAACAAACCTCCCAATAGATCTATCAGCATACCACAGATGTCCTAAAACTTTGTGGGGTAATAATTCTTTACTATACTTAATTTGAGTTGGTGAAGGAATAGAATTTTTTTTATAATTAAAGGTGAAATCAAATCCTTCTTTAAAAACATCAACTTCATACGGTGTGTGATAACTAATGGTTAATATTATATTAATTGATTTTTTATTTGAATCTATTTTTTCTAAAACATTATTAAATAAGTTTTCGTCATTAAGTCCCCAAATCCCTTTTGAAGAGGAACTGCTGGTTGCATCAAAAACATTATCTACACCTTGACCTTTAGCAAAATTTCCTAAATTTTGCCATGACGAAAATGATGTAAAAAAAATATTTGTTTCATAACCGAGTTTTTTAAATTGCTTGAAAATTGAACTTTCGAATAAACGCAACGCACCAATTTTACTAATGTTTATACCACAATGAGGAACACCTGATATTATTCCAGCTAAAGAATTCATTGTAGAATTTGCCGCTGGGATGAAGTTTTTATAACTAACACTTTTTTTTTCAATTTCTTTTAGACTATTACTTACCTCTAAAAAACTATAATCTTCTTTTAAAAACCAAGCGTCATAACTCTCCATAACAATTAAAAAAATTTGTTTTGGTTTTTCTTTAAGTTTTTCTTCAATAACATCTTTCTTTAAAATTTCTTTAATGGTACGATGTTTTATATTAATCGACTTAGTAATATCTCCAAATGGGTTTGTTTTGCTATACGAGTTCAATATGTTAAAATCAGAAATAGCATAATTTAAAGCACGAAATGGGTTAATTATAGTTTTATTTAAAAAATCATCAGAAGAAACAGACGAATAAAAACGTCTAGCGGGATATTCTGTGAAAGATCCTCTAATACTTACAAAAAAAAGAATAATGAAGATGAACTTAAAAAACAAAATTTCATACTTAAAATTAAAGAAATTTAAAAATGATGCTATAAAAGTTTTATTTTTAAAAAAACTAAAAATTTTAATTAAAATCACTATCAAAAATATAACTACAAAAATATTAAGCAGTGGGTTGTAATAATTTAAAATTGACTGTAATACAGCTTTTTTATCATCATATAAACCCAAAAAAAGAAAATGATTAAATTGGTCTTTGAATTCTCTATAATAATTTAAATTAATTACACATATTAAAGTAGATGAAATAATAAATAAATATTGAAAAACAACTCTAATTGCTGGTATTCTATTTTCTTGTCTAAAAAGTGGTAATATATATAAAGATAAAAAAGGTATAATTAAGAAATATGAGATTACTGTAGAATCGAATCTAAAGCCCATTAATAACGAGTCAAAAAAGTCTGAAAAAGGAATGTTGTCACTTAAATCAGCTTTATTAATATAAACAAAGAATATCCTAAAGAAAAAGAAGAAAATAATTCCTACAAACCAAAAGAACACAAGATTACTTAACTCAAATATAAATTTATAAGAAGATTTTTTCATTTCAATTTTTTTCTAAGCCTGGCAACAGGACAACCAACCATTTCTCTATATTTTGCAACTGTTCTTCTAGCAATTGGATATCCTTTTTGATTTATTAATTTGGTAAGTTGGTCGTCTGTTAATGGCTTTGATTTGTCCTCATTTTTTATGATGATTTGAAGTTCTTTTTTTATTTCTATAGTAGAAACTTCAATTCCCTTATCATTAGTTATTCCCTCAGAGAAAAAAGATTTTATTAACTTAATTCCATATGGAGAGTCAACATATTTACTATTAGCAACTCTTGAGATTGTAGAAATATCCATTTGAATTTTTTTAGCAATATCTTTTAAAATCATTGGTTTTAGTTTGCTTTCGTCTCCGGATAGAAAGTATTTTTTTTGAAAGTTCATAATTGCTCTCATTGTTAATAATAATGTTTGATTTCTTTGATTTATAGCGTCTATAAACCACTTGGCTGCATCTAATTTTTGTTTAATAAATAGAACAGCATCTTTTTGAGATTTAGAAACTTTATTTGTTTCTTTATATCCAGATAACATATTTTTATATTCGTTTGAAACATGAAGTTCTGGAGCGTTACGTGAATTTAATGTAAGGATAAGTTCGTCATTTATAATGCCAATAGTAAAATCTGGGATTATACTTGAATTCATCCTAGTTGGTTCTGAAAAAGCGGCACCAGGTTTGGGATTTAATTTCTCAACTTCTTTAATAGCATTTTTTAAATCCTCCTTACTAATGTTAAGCTTTAAGATAATTTTTTGATAATGTTTTTTAATAAACAGCTCAAAATTATTTTCTATTATTTGAATAGCATTATTTATGTTTTTTGATGAATTTTTTCTCTTTAACTGTAACGTTAGACACTCTTTAAGATTTCTAGCTCCAACACCTGGTGGATCTAGTAAATGAATTATTTTCAGTATTTTTTTTACTGATTCAATATCAGTATAAATACCCATAGTAAAAGCCAAATCATCAACAATATCTAGCAATTCTCTTCTTAAATATCCTGTTTGATCTATACTTCCCACTAAAAAATATGCGATTTCTAGCTTAGACTCTTTAAAATTGAATGTTTGAAGTTGATTTTTAATAAATTCATTAAAACTAATACCTGAAACAAATGGAATGCTTTTTTGTTCATCATCCTGACTGTGATTATTAGTTTTTAATTTATAATCAGGCACATCATCATCACTTAAATAATCTTCTACATTAATTGCATCATTATCAATATTTTCATCATCATATTCATCTGAATCTTCATAAGAGTCTTCTTCGTTTTCTTTTCCAGACTCTAGGGCAGGGTTTTCTTCAATTTCTCTTGATAAACGTTGCTCAAGTTCTTGAACCGGCAACTGAATGAGTTTCATCAACTGAATTTGTTGAGGAGATAGTTTTTGAGATAGTTTTAGATTTAAACGTTGATTAAGCATTGAAATTTAATTCAAATAAAAATACGAAAAACACTTTTAAGAAAAATAGCAAGTTTAAAATTCTGCACTTTTGGGTGTCCTAGGAAAAGGAATCACATCTCTAATATTTGACATTCCAGTGGTAAATAAAATTAACCTTTCTAATCCTAGTCCAAATCCACTATGTTGAACAGTACCATATTTCCTCAAGTCAAGGTACCACCATAATTCTTTTTCCTCGATCTTCAATTCTTTAATTCTAGATTTTAACACATCAAGTCTTTCTTCTCTTTGAGAGCCTCCAACTATTTCTCCTATTCCTGGAAATAAAATGTCCATGGCTTTAACTGTTTTGCCGTCTTCATTCATTCTCATATAAAAAGCTTTAATTTTTGCAGGGTAGTCGTAAATAATGACAGGTTTTTTAAAGTGCTTTTCAACTAAAAAACGTTCATGTTCGCTTTGAAGATCTACTCCCCATTCTAAAATGGGAAATTTAAATTTTTTCTTTTTATTAGGTTTAGAATTTTTTAAAATATCAAATGCTTCTGTATAGGTTATCTTTTTAAAATCATTATTTACAACAAAATCAAGTTTTTCCAATAAGTTTAATTCATTTCTTTCACTCATAGGTTTAGACTTATCTTCATCTAGAAGTCTTTTGTTCAAGTATTCTAAATCTTCCTTAGATTCTTCTAAAAGAGATTTAATCACAGACTTAATAAATTCTTCAGCTAATTCCATGTTGTCCTCTAAGTCATAAAATGCCATTTCAGGCTCAATCATCCAAAATTCAGCTAAATGTCTAGAAGTGTTAGAGTTTTCTGCCCTAAATGTTGGACCAAATGTATAAACTTTACCTAGACCCATTGCTAAACTTTCTGCTTCAAGCTGTCCTGAAACTGTTAGGTTAGTTTCTTTTCCAAAAAAATCCTCATCGTAATCAATTTTATTTTTCTTGTTTAACGGAGTTTTTTTAATGTCAAGTGTGGTAACTTTAAACATCTCTCCTGCACCTTCAGCATCACTTCCAGTGATAATTGGAGTATTGACATAGAAAAATCCATTTTCTTTAAAATACTTGTGAATAGCAAATGAAAGATTAGACCTAACTCTCATAATAGAACTGAACGTATTGGTTCGAACTCTTAAATGAGCATTTTCTCTTAGGAATTCTAAGGAATGTTTTTTTGGCTGAATAGGGTAAGAATTCATGTCGCATTCTCCAAGCACAATTATTTTAGCCACTTTAATTTCAGATTTTTGTCCCTTACCTTGACTTTCCACAAGAGCTCCTTCAATCTTTAAAGATGCTCCAGTACTAATTTTTGATAATATATCGGAATCTGTGTTTTCAAAATCAACAACACATTGAATACTGTCAGAACAAGACCCATCGTTTAGTGAAATAAATCTATTAGCTCTAAATGTTTTTACCCATCCTTTAATTGATACTTTTTGAGAATTTGAATCTTCTTTTAATAAATTTTTCACGGTTAAACTATTCATATATTGAGAGAAAATTAGATTTAAAATTTTTATTTATTTTTTATGAACGTTTCTAGTACAACTCCTAAACATATTGCTAATGATATCCAAATTCCTATATTATCAGTTACGGCTCCAACAATAGCACCAATCATAAGACATATGCCTAACGAAGATCCTTTTTGTAGTTTTAGTTTTTTTAACATGAATGTTTCGTATTCTCTTAATTTATTCACCACTCAAATATAATGTTATTAAAAACTAAACAGAAAGAATTTCTTTCTCTTTAATGGAGTAAATTTTATCAATTTGAGTAATATATTTATTAGTTAAGTTTTGAACATCATCTTCAGAAATTGATTTTTGATCTAAAGAAACTTCACATTTCTTAATGTCATTATTAGCCTCTTTTCTAGAATTTCTTATGCTAATCTTAGCTTTTTCAATTTCAGATTTTGCAATTTTGACTAATTCTTTTCTTCTCTCTTCAGTAAGTGGAGGAATAGTGATAATAATAAATTCTCCATTATTCATAGGGTTGAAACCTAAGTTTGCAACCATTATTGCTTTTTCAATTTCTTGTAATTTATCTTTTTCCCAAGGCTGTATAGAGATAGTTTGAGCATCAGGCGTATTAATATTTGCGACTTGAGATAATGCAGTGAGGGAGCCATAATAATCCAGCTTAATACTTGCTAACATTGAGGGGCTAGCTTTTCCAGCTCTAATATTTAATAATTCTCTGTCTAAGTGGTCAACGGTATTTCCCATTGATTCTTTACAAGCTTCTACGATGAATTCGATTTCTTCCAAGATTATTTAATTAACAGTTGTTCCTATTTTATCTCCTTTTACTAATTTCAAAAGATTACCAGACTTGTTCATGTTAAAAACAATTATTGGTAAATTATTTTCTTTACTTAAAGTAAAGGCAGTCGAGTCCATTATTTTCAAGTTTTTATCTATAATATCCTGAAAGGATATAGAGTCAAATTTTATTGCATTTTTATTTTTTTCTGGGTCGGAGTCATAAATACCATCCACTCTTGTACCTTTCAAAATTACATCTGCATTAATTTCTATAGCTCTTAAAACTGCGGCCGAGTCCGTCGTGAAAAAAGGATTACCAGTTCCACCTCCAAAAATAACAACTCGTTTCTTTTCTAGATGTCTTACAGCTTTTCTTTTAATATAGGGTTCAGCTACTGCTTCAATTTTAATTGCCGTTTGCAGTCTAGTTTGGACGTCGCATTCTTCAAGCGCGCTCTGTAAGGCTAATCCATTAATAACGGTTGCTAACATACCCATATAATCTGCCTGAACCCTATCCATTCCATTACTGGCAGCAGAAACACCTCTAAAAATATTTCCTCCACCAATTACAACAGCTAATTCAAGTCCTTGCTGAACTACGGATTTTATTTCTTTTGCATATTGTGAGATTCTAATGGGGTCTATCCCGTACTGGCGTTCTCCTAGTAATGCTTCTCCACTAAGTTTTAATAAAATTCTTTTGTAGGACATTATTGATTATTTCAAGTAAATATAATCAATGATTTTAGAATTTTTAAAAAAGAATTGAGTAGTTGTTCAAATAAACTAAACCAGAGCAACTCTTTTGAAACCAGTAACTTTTAAATCTGAATTTGTAGATTTAACATATGCAGCAACACTTTGCTTACTGTCTTTTATGAAAGCTTGATTAACTAAAGTATTATCTTTAAAAAATCTTTTTAGTTTGCCCATAGCTATATTATCTAACATTTTTTCTGGTTTCCCCTCTTGTCTTAGCTGATCCTTTGCAATTTCTATTTCCTTATCTATAGTAGTTTGATCTACTCCACTTTCGTCTAAAGCAATAGGATTCATTGCTGCGGCCTGCATAGCTACATTTTTTGCAATTTCTTCAATTCCTTCTATTGAACTAGAAAACCCAGAAAGGGTAGCTATTTTATTTCCGGCATGAATATATTTTCCTACATATGCAGCGGATAATTTTTCAAAACTTCCTATTACTAATTTTTCACCAATAACTCCAGTTTGTTGAATGAGTTTTTCACTAACTGTCATTGAATCTATCTTAGAATTAAGAAATTCTTCTAAAGAATTATTTTCTAGCGCTAGTTTAGCTAGTTCATTAGCTAGAGTAATAAAACCATCATTCTTAGCTACAAAGTCTGTTTCACAGTTTAAAGATATAACAACACCTCTTAAGCAACTGGAATGAACTTTAGCTATAACAGCTCCTTCTGATGAATCTCTTTCGGCTCTTTTGGCAGCAACTTTCTGTCCTTTTTTTCTTAATATTTCAATTCCAAGTTCAAAATCTCCATTGGATTCTACCAATGCATTTTTACAATCCATAATGCCTGCTCCAGACATTTTTCTTAATTTATTTACTTCGGAGGCAGTTATTTTTCCCATGACTTATTCTTCTTTTTTAATTGTAATTTTTTTTCTAACTCTTTTCTTTTTTTTAGTAGAATTTGTGGATTTTTCTTTAATCTCTTGTGAAGTTTCTTGTGTATTTTCAGAATCAGTTGTTTTCTCTTCTGATGTTTCTTCTTTTTCTTTAATTAAATCAGCTTGATCCTTTTCTTTTTGTCTTTCGGATAATCCTTCTTTAATTGCATTAGAAACATAATTAAGAATGATGTTGATAGATTTAGATGCATCATCATTTGAAGGAATTGCAAAATCTACTTCTCTCGGATCACAATTAGTATCTACCATTGCAAAAATGGGAATATTTAATTTTTGAGCTTCTTTAACAGCAATGTGTTCTCTTCTTATATCTACTACAAATAAAGCTCCTGGTAGCCTTGTCATGTCAGTTATTGAACCTAAATTTTTTTCTAACTTGGCCCTTAATCTATCGATTTGTAGTTTTTCTCTTTTCGACAATGCTTCAAAAGTTCCATCTTGTTTGGTTCTGTCAATAGCAGACATTTTTTTAACAGCTTTTCTAATAGTTACAAAGTTTGTAAGCATCCCTCCAGGCCATCTTTCAGTAATATATGGCATGTTTAAAGATGCTGCACATTCTGAAACTATATTTTTAGCTTGTTTTTTAGTAGCAACAAATAAGATAGATCTACCTGATTTTGCTATTTGCTTTAATGCAGCAGAAGCTTCATCTAGCATGCTAACTGTTTTGTTAAGATCGATAATGTGAATACCATTTCTCTCCATAAATACATAAGGAGTCATACCTGGATTCCATTTCTTTTTTAGGTGACCAAAATGTACACCTGCTTCCAATAATTCTTTGAAGTTTGTTCTTGACATGTTTACTTTCTTTTTAGGTTTAAGCAACTAGTAGGTAGAAGTTTATATTTACTTGTCCTATTAGTTTAGATGCTAAACATTGATTAATAATAAAATTTCTATCTTTTAACCCACTGGAATTTCTTCCTTGCTTTTTTCTGTCCTGGTTTCTTTCTTTCCACAACTCTTGGGTCTCTTGTTAGTAATCCTTCTGCTTTTAATGCTGGTCTGTGCTCAATATCAATTTCACAAAGGGCACGAGCAATAGCTAACTTTATAGCATCAGCCTGTCCATTAATTCCTCCACCATTTACATTTACTTTAATGTCGAACTTTCCGTCTA
>ENA-OSJC01000204-OSJC01000204.1-marine-metagenome-genome-assembly--contig:-NODE-204-length-60126-cov-8.405019_pt1 | contig 60126 bp, 56 predicted proteins | sample MGYA00237885_ERZ534234 | MGnify/ENA primary metagenome ERZ534234 (study PRJEB26413, sample SAMN06343907) | marine metagenome | isolation source: coastal waters | place: Atlantic Ocean: West Antarctic... | reverse complement strand
GTGGAAGCGCAGTAATGCGTGTAGCTGACCAGTACTAATAGCTCAATTGGCTTGATTTATGCACTGAAAAAAATTTTAAAAATTTATTTTTTAGGATAATTGATATTTTGTTATTTTATAAACCCCACTCCCAAAAAGAGCTGGGGTTTTTTTTTCAATTGACCGTTCAACTATTAGACAATAGGGTTTTCAAATATGAATAATAATTAAGACCGCTTTTACGCATTAAGAAAAATACAAAACAATCAAAAGTCAACACAGAGAGAGCTTGTAAATGAGTTAGGTTTTAGCCTAGGGAAACTTAATTATTGCATAACTAGTTTAAAAAAATAAAGGTTTGATTAAAATTGAGAATTTTAACAAAAACCCAAATAAAATTAATTATATTTATATACTAACTCCAAAAAGCATTTCAATTAAAACAAAAAACATTTATATAGAATTAAAAAAAATAACATTTGTATAGTCACCTTTATTTGCAACAATATCAAAACATAATTTAATATTCTTACTTGACAGATATTTTTTGTAAAAAAAAGCTCTCCTATTTCAGTAAAATTATGATAGTTGCCAAATCCTTTTGCAGAAAGTGCTAAATCTAAAATACGATCGTTAATTTTTTCCAGTACAGAAGTAGTTGAAAAAATCTTGGTATAAAGCTATCGAACGATCTTGTATATATGAATTAGAATATAATAATGAAGTATTACTAATTATTTATTTAATAATGAATACTGTACTAGTATTATTTAAAAAAAGCTATTAATTTTTATATAAAGTGTTTAAATTGAAATTATTAAAAAGTAAGTCAAAAATTTATAATTATAATTTAGTATAGTAAATGGCAATTTTCTTCTGTCCAATAAGTTACTCTGAAAAATTTAAAAAAATATTTTCTATTAAAAAATTTCCAATTTTTATGGGGGTCTCAAAAAATAAAAAAAATTATGAATTTGAAAATATTGATTGGTGGATAAATAAAAAAAGTGGAAATATTCAAATACATCCAAAAGTATCTTTAGATAAGTTGTATCTTAAATCACATGGCTCTGGAACAGTAGGTAAGACCTGGAAAGATCATCATGAATTATTTTTTAAGTTAGTCAGCAAACACTTGAAAGGAAATATTTGTGAAATTGGGGGGGGGCAAAATTCAATATTAAATAAAATAAATAATTTTTCAAAGATTAAATTTTTTTATTGTTTTGATAGAAATCTTAAATTAAAAAAAAAAAATGATAAAATAAAAAAAATTACAAAATTTTTTGACAAAAATTATTTTAAAAATAAAAAAAATTTTTCAGTAGATTTATTAATACATTCTCATACATTTGAGCATTTATATGATCCAAATCAGTTTTTAAAAGATGTAAAGTCTATTTTGTCTAAAAATGGTAAACATATTTTTACGATGCCCAATATGAGGCCAATGATAAAAAAAGGTTATGCTAATGCGATGAATTTTGAGCATCCTTTTTATTATGATGAAAAATTAGTTGATTGTCTTCTACGTAAAAATGATTTTAAGATTTTAAAAAAAAAATTTTTTAAAGAAGACCATTCAATTATGTATGTAACTAAAATAAATAGTAATATAGATATTTATAGTAAGTCAAAAATTAGTAACTACTCAGAATATAAAAAAAATCTTAAGCTTTTCCAGGGAATGTTTAAACTTTGGAAAAAAGATATTGTAAAAATTAATAGATTAACTGAAAAATATAAAAATATTTTTATATTCGGAGCACATATATTTTCACAATTGATGATATTTAATGGATTGAATAAAAAGAAAATAACTGGCGTTTTGGATAATGATCAACAAAAAATTAGCAAGTTCTTATATGGGACGAACTTCAAAATTTATAGTCCAGAAATACTAAAGAATACTTTTCGACCATGTGTTATTTTAAGAGCTGGAAGCTATAATAAAGAAATAAAAAAACAATTACTTAAAATTAATAGTAATACAATTGTAGTCTAGTTTTTAAGATTAATTCATATATAATTAATTTTTTTACAAAAAATTAATAAAAACATAATTTTAGAACATTATTTAAGATGAAGCCAAAAAAAATTATCAAGCCTTGGGGATATGAACTTCTTATAGAAAAAAATAAAAAGTACATGTTTAAGAAATTATTTATGAAAAAAGGTCATAGATGTAGCTTACAGTTCCATAAAATAAAAATTGAAACTATTTTTATTGTTAGTGGAAATTTAAAAATTTTTTATGGTAAAAATAAAAATAAACTTAATTGTAAAATTTTTAAACCCCTAAGTACCATAACTATTAATCCAAAAATTATACATAGAATGCAAGCTGTAAGTGATTGTGTGTATTTAGAAGCAAGCACTCCAGAGATCGAAGATGTTGTTAGATTAAGTGATGATTATAAGAGGAGAGTAATCTAATTAAAGTATTTCAATAGATTATTCTCTATGGATTTATCCAGTTTTCTTTGAAAATTAACTTTCTTATTGATTTTCAAGAGTAAATTTTTATAAATTTTTGTGCTGAAATGATAATGCCCAGCTGAAAAAAATTTTATTAAATTGTTTTCATTATTATAATTCCATTTCTTCCATTTTTCTTTTTTTAATACAAGTTTAACAAATTCATTGATCTCTTTGTCTAATTGAAGTTCTTTTGAAATATTATATGTCAAATTTGATTGTATCACTCCAAATTCAGGTGCAATATTAATTGCATCAATACCATATTGTCGTCTTAGCTGAATTTGCTCTAGATTTAAATAGTCACAATTGTGTTCTTTAAGGAGTAGTCCATTTTCCTGTGCTATTTTTTTCATAATTTTTACAGATTCAATATCAAACTGACCAATTTGAAATACAGATTTAACTAAAGATCCTGTCTGGCAAACAATAAATTGTTTATTTGAATAATTACTAAAAAATTTAGCATCTTTGGTAAACTTTTTGAAATTTGTTAAAACTCCATGATCCTCTGCTCCAAATTCAAAAAAAATTTTTTTATTGTACGTTTTGGCAGTCTCATTACAATAATTTATCAACTCATGAGCAATTTCATATTTGGCATTTCCACACTCTGAGGTATCTATATGTAAAATTTTGAAATCATTTAATATATCGTCCAAAAGTGATATTTTACAATTATCAACTTCTTTGTTCAAATTTGACTTATTTTTACTATCTCTTTTGAAAGGACCACAATGATCTCTGCTCATAATTAATAAATCATTTCTTTTTTTTTTAACAAAATTTGCAAAATCTAGGGTGGAAAAATTATTTACGTATCCTCCACCTAACTTTTCGGACTCGACCTGATTCCTCGAGCAAATAAGCATAATTTTCTTTTTATGTTTTTTTGAAAAAAAACTTAAAGAGTTTATTATCTCTAAGCTCATTGGTCCTAAACCTAAATATGTATTTTTGATCATTTATAAATTGAATAATTAATTGTTTCTGTATATCAATAATATTTTATTATGCTAGTAATTATTCCAACCGCAGGTATAGGCTCAAGATTAGACCTACATACGAAAAATTTTAATAAATCAATGATACAATTGGGAGATACTCCGGTTATATCAAAAATTATTGACTCCTACCCATCAAATGCCAAATTTGTTATAATAATTGGTTATAAAGGTTCTCACATCGAAGAATATTTAAAATTGGTTTATCCAAAAAAAAATATTACAATTGTTAGAGTAAAATTATTTGATGGTCCTGGTAGTGGTTTGAGTTATTCTCTTTCTCAAGCTTTAAAATTCATGAAAGAACCTTTTTTCTTTCATGCTAACGATACAATTTTTACAGATAAAAAATTTTATTCCAAAGTTAATTCTGACACGATGTTTCTTCATAAAAAAAATTCCGATACAATGAAATATGCAACCGTTGAGATTAATAAAAAATATAAAAAAATTCATGGTAAACTAAACTATTTAAGAAAAGATTTTTTTAATTATACTGGTGTAGCGTTTATAAAAGATTTTAATAAATTTAAAAAACTTATTAAAAATTTTAAAGTGAATGATGGCGAACTTGCATATTTTAAGACATTAAATGTAAATGATATTAAACTTAAGTTTGTAAAGGGTTGGTACGATATAGGAAGTAAAATAACTAAAGAAACTGCAGAAACGTATTTTTCAAATACAAAAAGTATATTACCCAAATATGACCAAGGTATATTTTTTAAAAATAATAAAGTTTATAAATTTTTTACAAACAAAGATATAATCAAAAAAAGATTTGATAGATCGAAGTTATTAAAACCATATGTACCAAAACTTTTAAAAAAGACAAATTTTTTTTATGTTTATAATTACTGTAAAGGAACTATTTTTTCTAAAATAAAAAAAAAGAAAAAAGAATTTCCAAAATTGTTAAACTGGTTAAACCAATCTTTTTGGAAAAAAATTAATTTAAATAATTTTAAGAAGTTAAATTTTGAGCAAAAATGTAATAGTTTTTATTACGAGAAAAGCTTAAGCCGAATAAATTATTTGTATGAGAAGAATAATATTTATGACAAGATTGAATATATTAATAAGGTTAAGGTACCAAAAATCTCATCAATGTTTGAAAGAATAAATTGGAGAGAGTTAAATGCAGGTATCGCAGTCAATTTTCATGGAGATTTACATTTTGAAAATATAATTAAGTATAAAAAAAAGATAACTCTTCTGGATTGGAGAGAGGATTTTTCTGGTATCAAAAAATATGGCGATATTTACTATGATTTAGCAAAAATCAATCACGGACTGATTATCGATCATAGTATAATAAAATCCTCAAAATATGCCGTAAATATCAATAAAAAAGATATTAGAATAAATTTTTTACAACCTAAAGAAAATAAAGATTGTCAGAGGGAATTATTTAAATTTTTAAAAAAAAATAATTATTCAGAAAAAAAAGTTAAAATTCTTACTTCATTAATTTTTTTAAACATAGCTGGTTTGCATCATTATCCATATTCAATTTTTCTATATTATCTAGGAAAACTTATGCTGGCGCAGTCATTGAATGATAAAATTAAATACAATCTAATTAATTTTAAATAAGTGAAAAAAAAAGTTAAAATTGCCTTCCTAGACAGAGATGGAGTAATTAATTCAAATAAAATCAATGGTGGTTATGTTGGAAAAATTAAAAATTTTAAATGGATACCTGGGGCAAAAAAAACTATCAAATACCTAAAAGCTAATGATTTTAAAATTGTAATCGTAACTAATCAATCAGGTATTGCTAGAGGCTTTTATTCAATAAAAGATGTTTATAAATTACATAAATATCTAAAAAAAGAATTAATTAAATTTAAAACATCTGTGGATAAAATTTATTTTTGCCCATATCACGTGGATGGAATAATCAAGAAATACAAAAAAAAATCTATATTAAGAAAACCTGGAATCGGAATGTTCAAAAAAGCTTGCAAAATTTGGAGAATAGATAAACAAAATTCATTTATGGTTGGAGACCAAATTACGGATATGGAATTTGCAAAAAAAGCTAAAATTAAAGGATATCTGTTTAATAAAAAAAATCTTTATAATTTTGTTAAAAATCAAGTACTAAAAAATTTTTTATAAAAAAGAATATTTTAATTTTTAAAATAATTAATGACAAAATTATTTTCTAAGAGTAATTTAGTAGTTAAATTCTCTTATATTATAGTTAAAGTTTCTGATAAAAATCAAAATGGATATTAATAATATCATAATCTTATATTAATAATTCTCAATTTACTTAATAACCAAAATATTCTTCCAAGAATTTTTTCATATAAAAATGGAATTAAAGCGTATTTCATTCTGTACCTTTTTTTTATAAATTCATAATTTTCAGTTATTTCAGGTGGATCAATTATTGGAAATTCCACTTTTTTTATTGGAGGACTTTTTTTAAAAAAATCCATAAAAGGTAACATTTGACCTGAATGAAAGGCATATTCATCATTTCCATCATTTTTAGATAAGTTATTTTTATGATATACAGCCAATAAATTATTCATTCCACAGTAGGTACCCCACATAAAGTCCCAGAGAGGAGGGTTCATTTCATATTTTTGTTTTTTATAAGATTTTATTTGTTTTTTAGCAAACCTCTTATTCTTTAATATTTTATGAATAACTTTTTTATAATCTTCATCGTTCACATCTTGATAATTTCTAATTCTATTTTTCCAAACTCTCCGCCATGTTCCAAATGTAGGTAAAAAATATAATCTTGAAAAGAAATAATCACCTTTTAGATCTGTTATGTTTGCTGGGGTGTTTCCTGCTACGTATCCAATTCTTGGATCATTTTCATACTTATCTAAAATATAAGTTGCAAAATAAAAAAATGATGCATCAACAATCCTATCATCCTCTAACATAATGCACCTTTCAGCATTATCAAAAACCCAATCTAAACCAGATGGAACTTGAATATCTGCTCCCATATTTTTGTCTGAAAAATTTGTCAGAATTTCTGCATCCCAATCAATTTCTTTTAAAACCTGTCTTGTTTTATTAATTATAAAAAGATCTTTGTTATTCTTTGGACCATCAGCAATTATAAATATTTTTTTAGGTTTTAGAGGACGCAATGTATCTATCAATCTTCTAAATTTATTTTCACGTTTATAAATAAATATAGCTATAGGGGCAATATCTATACTCATAATTTCTTATTCATTAGAATTTTCTATTTTAACTATTAAAGTTAATAACATAAAAACAAAGTAATAAAAGTTTTTAAATTATAAATCTATAATAATTTAATCTCTTTTATTAATTTAGTTGTAGAATAATTATGTTTTCTTGGAACCCACTTAATAGATAAACAAAATTCATTTATGGTTGGAGACCAAATTACGGATATGGAATTTGCAAAAAAAGCTAAAATTAAAGGATATATGTTTAAAGATAGAAATTTATTTGAATTTATTAAAAAAATTTTAGTTAAAGTTAAAAATCAATAAATATATTTATTTTACAACATTATCTTTTTTGATAATGCATACATTTTTCTAATGATCTTATCATATAAACGTTGAAAGCAAAAAAATAAATATTTCAAAGTTATCTTATATAATTAATAGTATTAATTATTCTTCTTAATATAGAATTAACTCTACTTAAAAATAAATAAATAAATTTTGGAAAGAATTTTTTAAGTATTAATTTCCATTGCTTAGTTTTTGTATTAAATTCAATTTCTTTTAACTGTTCTCTGGTAAAACGGCCAGGATATTTTCCTCTTGATATTAAAGAGTAACCAGGGATGTCTATTCCTTCATCAATTACTGCAAATAACTCATATTTAGGTATTGCATAATTTATCACATTTGAAACACAGTCTTTTATTTTTTTTTCAAAATGAAAAGGCAAATACTTTGGCCATCGTTTTAGATAAGGACGATTTGATAACAAGACAGTAAAAAAAAAATCTTTTTTAAAAATACTCTGTGCAGAGACTACATAAAAATTTCTAGTTTGTTTATTGCTAAAATAGGATGTTGAAGTTTTATCAATCTTTGCAACCTTAACGTGCTCTCCTTCAGCAATTTTTGAAAATTGTTTGAATTGATTATGGGTTCTATGATGAAACCATGAGTATAATAGAACGTCTACGTTATATTCTCTCATTTCTAAAAGTACGTCCTTAAAAGATGTTGGGTTAGCAAGACACAGATGATCTTCTATCCAAAAAAGAATAAAATCACTTTTAACATCTTTCATAAAAAAAAAGGAGTCATGAAACCAGCCTTTTTTAGTTTCTATATAATTAAGATTTAATCTCCCCCCTAGTTCTTTGAGTAAATAATTTCCTGCTTCTTGCTTAAGTCTACCTCTAATATTAATACGCCATTCGTTTGGATTTGAGTCTCTGAATGAATTAAACGAGTCCTTCATTCTTTGTAAACGCTCCTCATTATCAATAAAAAAGTTAGCAAAGATGCAGAGATTAAGACTATTGGAGTTTTTAAACATTTCTAGAATATCATTTTATTTGAACTTAAAATTACTAATCTTTAAGTTGATACTTTCTTAAAATATTTTATTCGATTTTACCATCTTTTTAAAGTTTTACTTGTGCTAATTTTCTGAAAACTGGACTTTTTTCAATTAAGTTATTATATTTTCCCTCACTTATCAGCTTTCCTTTTTCTAACACAAATATATTATCACAATCTTTCACTGTACTTAATCGATGTGCAATTAATATTGTGGTAATATTTTTTCTTAAATCTTTTAAACTTTTCATTACTGTCATTTCGGTTTGGCTATCAAGTGCGCTAGTAGCTTCATCAAAAATTAGCAATTGTGGTTTGAGATATAATGCTCTTGCAATTCCAATTCGCTGACGCTGACCTCCTGAAAGTCTAATACCACGTTCGCCTACCACTGTTTGGTATTTATTAGATAATTCCTCAATAACAAATTCATGTAAATTAGCTAATTTAGCAGCACGCTCAACATCTTTTTGATTAATGTCTTTAGTTTCAATTCCAAAGGCTATGTTAGCGGCGACAGTATCATCTGCCAAAAATATATGTTGTGGTACATAACCAATACAGCGCTGCCAAGCTCTAACATTATTCTCTGTTATGACTTTACCATCAACTTCTAGTGTACCCTGTTGAGCTTCAAGTAGACCAAGAATTATATCTACCATCGTTGTTTTGCCACTACCAGTAACACCTACAAACCCAACAGCAGAACCAACAGGAATATTAATTTGAATATTTTTTAATGCTATTCTCGACACATCAGGGTAGTGAAAACTAATACCCTTCAAAGAAATCATGTTATTAAATGTTATAATATCTTCAACTTGATTTGAATTAAATGGTTTTAGATTTTTTAAATCTTTGTACAAATTATCAAGTGCTGGACCAACAAAACGTATTTGAGTGAGAGAAATATAAATTTTTTGAAGTGCAGGCATCAAACGGTAGCCTGCAAATGCATAAAGTGAGATCATCGGCAAAGCAGTTCCAAGATTATTATTTTTTGACATAAAATATAGTATAACCAATAATATTCCACCAAATGCAACAATCTCTAGCGCATAACGAGGTAATTGGCTTATAATTTGTGCAGTGGAAGTATTGTAAGCAAAAATTTCAGAAGGATTAGAAAACCGTTTAATATAGACTTTTTCTAAACCCCCAACCTTAACTTCTTTTGCAGCACCAAAAGCTTCTGTCAAAGACTCAAAACGCAACCTATCAGACATAAGACGCTCTTTTCCAATTCGGCTAAGAATATTTTTTATAAGTTTAAAAACAAGCGCATAAGTCAAACAAAGTGTGAAGCTAATGATTAGTGAAAGTTCTGGATCAACCACAAACAATAAAGATATCAATGCAATTGCAACTATGCTTTGAGATATCAGATTAAACATAGGCCCTATAGCATTTCCATTTACCTGTTGTACTTGTGATAAAATAGTCTTTCCAAGATCAGCACTATGACGATTTAAAAACCAGCTATATGGTTGATGTAGATAACCCTCAACTAATCTTCTACCAATACTATGTTCACGCATTTGAACAAAACGCAATTGTACCCAGGTTGTTAGAGCTTTGAATGCAAGCGATGTTACCAGCAATATAAAAACTATGATGCCTAAAGCAAAGAGAAATTGTTGTTTATTATCTACACCAAATATGCTTGAAGCTTGAAACATAGTATTTAATATAAAGTTAGTTTCAACGACATCAGGGTTTGTCAACACAGCCACAAAAGGCATAATTGATGCTACACCAATCATATCTAACAATGCCATTATCAGCATCATTACCATCAGTAATAGAGCACGTTTGCGTTCATTGGGATTAAATAAAAAAATGATTTTTTTAAAACTTTGCATTAAGTTTTTATGTAGTGTTTGTAAGTTTCTATTAAACCATCTTTTAAACTTATCTCAGGTTTAAAGCCTAGATTATTTATAAGCTTAATATCTAAAAGCTTTCTAGGGCTACCATCAGGTTTGGCTGGATCAAAATTAACTTCTCCTTTATAGCCAACAACTTCTTTTATAGCTTCAGCAAGTTCTTTAATTGTAAGATCTATACCGCTACCAGCATTTATATGACTACACATAGGTAAGGTGTGATCATCATAGGTTTCTTTTTTTATATTCATTAAATGTATTGAAGCTCTTGCCATATCATCAACATAAAGAAATTCTCGTTTTGGTTTTCCTGTTCCCCAGATAGTTACATTTGGTAATTTATTTATTTTTGCCTCATGAAAACGATAAATCAGTCCTGGGATCACGTGGCTATTTTGAGGATGATAATTATCGCCTGGTCCATATAAGTTTGTTGGCATAATACTTCTATAATCAATATTATGACTTTTTCCATATTGACGGTTGTAGCTTTCACACATTTTAATTCCTACAATTTTAGCAATAGCATAAGGTTCATTGGTTGGCTCAAGCTTTCCAGTTAGCAACTCTCCTTCATTCATAGGCTGATTCGCATTTTTTGGGTAAATACAACTAGATCCTAAAAATAATAATTTTTTTACACCACCTAAAAAAGCACTATGAATAATATTGTTTTGGATCATTAAATTTTCATAAATAAATTCTGCAGGATAGGTGTTATTTGCGTGGATACCCCCCACTTTTGCAGCCGCTAAATATACCTGATCAATTTTTTGATTTTTGAAGAGATTTTTCACATCATGTTGGTTAAGTAAATCAAGCTCTTTTCTATCTTTGGTTATAATTTCAACATTTTGATTTTGTAAAATACGAATTAAAGCAGATCCAACCATACCATTATGTCCTGCTATAAATATTTTTGGTTTAATCATCTATATTAAAGGAGATCATTATTTATTTTTTGTTTAGAATTTTCAAGATACCAGCTGATTGTTTTTTTTAATCCAATGTTTAAGTTTATTTTAGGAGCATAACCAAGTTTTTGAATTTTTTCTATATTTGGGCAACGTCGTTTAGTTGAACCTTCCATTGACTCCAAGTTCTTTATAATTATTTCAACACCCATATGTTTGGCAATTAATCTAACAAGTTCTTTAATCTTAATTTCATGGTTATTACCAATATTGTATATTTCTCTATGCGAACCAAACTTGGCCATTGTCAATATGCCTGTTACGATGTCATCAACATAACAAAATGAGCGTGACTCTTCTCCGTTACCTTTAATCTCAAGCTCTATGGAGTGGTCATTGGTTCTCTCAATCTCAGCTTGAATACGAACAATAAATTGAGGAATTACATGTTTCCATCCCATGTCTGGACCATAAACGTTATGAGGACGAAAAATTTGAACTTTTTTGAAATGCTTTCTACCAAAGTTCATAGCTATAAGTTCGCTTACGATTTTAGAGCCCCCATAAGAATAGCGAGGGTTTGTTGAGTTTGGTAAAAACAGTTCAATATCTTCTGGTGTAGGTATAATTTTAGGTGTTTGATATACTTCCGCACTAGAAGCAACAACAAGATTTTCTACTCCAGTTTCAATTGCTGCCTCAGCAACTGCAAACATTCCTTTGATACCAACATCTAACACCAAATCAGGCTTGTTATAGAAGTTTTCTGTACCATTAACTGCTGCAAGGTGAAAAATTGTTGTACATCCTTTGAATGCATCTAAAAGACAGTTTTTATCTCTGACATCAACTGTATAAAACTTCAGTTTTTCACTAGCTCCTCGAAGGCGATTCTTATTTCCTCTGAGATTATTGTCTATAGCATTCACAAAAAACCCTTCTGCTAAGAGCGCACGGCACAAATATGCCCCCACAAAACCACTTGCACCAGTCACAGCAAACTTATTCATCATTTTCCATCTTTAAAATTACCCAATGATAAATATCTATCGTTATTCGCGGCTATGGGATCCGCAGTGAAGTTGTTCCAGAAATCAAAGACAAAACCATTAGGAGATAAAAGACTAATCAGTTTATTGAGATTTTGATGGCTAAAAATTTCGTTGTTATTAGTAATAATTATTAAGTCAGCTCCACTTGCAGCTTCAGAAATATTTTCAAAAACAGAACATCCTGGATAATGAGTTTTCAAATTTTCAATACTAACTACTGGGTCGTAAACTCCAATAGTTGCTCTTGATAATTTTTTCTGAAACTCTTGTAAAACAAACGTTGCCATAGAACCACGGAGATCATCGGTTAGAGGCTTTCCTTTAAATGCCATTCCAAGGAGAGATATCTTTATCTTATCTTTTGATTTATTTTTACAACATCGATCAATTAGCTTAGAAACTATCTCTGCAGGATGATGTTCATTAACGTAACGTGCAGCTTTAGTGATCTCTAAATTGATTCCATATTTATTTGCACTGTGATTAAAGATGTGTGGGTCTTTCTCCAAACATGGACCACCAACCAAACCTGGTAAGGCCACATTAGTTCTAGGATAATTTTGTTTTCCTGCTTCAATTACTTCAATTGCGTTAATACCAACAGCATCACACATACGGGCCACCTCATTAGCAAATGCAAACTGTACATCACGGTAAGTGTTATCAACTAACTTTATAACTTCAGCTGCTTCATAGGTATTAACATAAATGATAGAATTTGTGAGTTGTCTAAAAAGTTTTGATGCTTTATTAAGTGTCTCACGATCGTCAGAACCAATAATTTGTGGTAGCGTATTTAATTCTCTAATAGCATCACCTTCAAGTGTGCGCTCAGGGCACATGGCTAAAAAGTATTTTTTGTCAGTTTTCTTGAGCTCTGCTTCCACACAATTACGTGTCGTCCCAACTTCAACTGTTGATCTTACGATAATAGTTGCACCATCATCCATCTGATCGATTATCTCAGATACTGCAGATCGAATCATGTCTAGCCTTGGTTTTCCATTGGGGCCTAAAGGCGTTCCAACAGTAATGATGAAGTATTTGCAGTGATCTGAAGATTCAAATTGATTCTTGGCTATTAGATTGCCATTGTTAACTTGTTCATTAATAATCTGCTCTAACCCTAATTCTGTAAAATGAGCTTTACCTTCGTTGACTAGAGAAACTATATCCTCTCGTCGTTCAACTCCAATTACTTTCATACCACTTTTTGCAAGCGCTGTAGCCAAGGTAAGACCCACATAACCCAAACCAATAATTCCAACATCAAAATTCATTTTTTTTTCTTTTCCTATAGCACCTTTGAGTATCTCAGCAATAAAGGTAAACTCTTTGCAAAATACTTAACTTGTTTAAGAACATTAGCGTATTATTGCCTCTTTGTTTAAACTATCAATTGTAAAATAGCTTTCAAATCAATCTAAGATTTTACTCTTTTTATAATTTTTTGCTAACTTTAAATCCTCATCTGTCATTTCTTTTACTAATTCTTCAAATGAAATTTTAGGAGCCCATCCCAAATTTTTTTTTGCTTTACTAGCATCCCCTAATAAAGTTTCAATTTCCGAAGGTCTAAAATATCTTGGGTCTACTTTGATAATATCTTGACCATTAAAAGAACCAACTTCATCTAAGTTTTTTCCTTTCCAAGAAATTTTCATATCTAAATTTTTGGCAGCTACATTGATAAAATCTCTAACAGAATATTGAACACCAGTTGCAATAACAAAATCTTCTGGCTTTTCTTTTTGCAGCATCAGCCATTGAGCTTCAACATAGTCTCTTGCATGACCCCAGTCTCTCATTGCATTTAAATTTCCAAGATACAAGTTTTTCTGTAAACCTAATTTTATTTTAGCTAAGGCCATTGTTATTTTTCTTGTAACAAAAGTTTCTCCTCTCACTGGAGATTCATGGTTAAATAAAATTCCATTACATGCATAAATGCCATAAGCCTCTCTATAATTAACTGTTATCCAATAAGCATATAGTTTAGCAACTCCATATGGACTTCTTGGATAAAATGGTGTTTTTTCATTTTGAGGAGTTTCTTTCACCGTTCCATAAAGCTCAGATGTTGAAGCTTGATAAAATTTTGTTTTTTTTTCTAGTTTTAAAATTCGAATAGCTTCTAAAATTCTAAGAGCACCTAAAGCATCAGAGTTTGCGGTATATTCTGGTTCTTCAAAGGAAACAGCAACATGGCTTTGTGCGGCTAAATTGTAAATTTCAGTGGGTTTTACCTCCTGCATAATTCTTACTAAAGATGATGAATCTGTCATATCTCCATGATGTAAAATAAATTTTCGGTCAGTTTCATGAGGCTCCTCGTACAAGTGATCAATTCGATCAGTATTAATTAAAGAGGTTCTCCTCTTAATGCCGTGTACTTCATAACCTTTATTAAGTAAAAATTCTGCAAGATACGACCCATCTTGACCTGTAATTCCAGTTATTAGTGCTTTTTTCATTAAATTAAAAATTATTTTATATAACATATCATATAATTAAAAATACATTAATCTAAATTATAAATACGTAGTTCGGAATCTTTTGCTTTAATATATTTACTAAAAACAATAATATTGTCTTTAAGATTAAAATTGTATCATTTTCACTATTTATTTAAAAAAAGATTTTAATATAAATGTCTCTTATGTATGTAAATGAGATGAATTTAATAGAGGCAATTTCAAAATCTTGACTAATAGATTGGAAGCCGCATATAAAGAAACATCAAGTTATGGCTGGTATGATAAACTTAAAATTTTATAAAAAAGCAAAAGAATTTTATGAGAAAGCTATTGAATATTATAAAAATATACAAAGATAATATTAACATATTTACAGATTTATTGTAAATATGATATAAGCAATTAGTCATGCGTATATTAATAACCGGTGGAGACGGATTTTGCGGTTGGCCAACGTCTCTTAAATTAGCTTCAGATGGTCATGAAGTTGTCATTGTTGATAATTTATCCAGAAGATTAATTGATGATGAATTAAAAAGTAATTCTCTTACGAATATCCACTCTATTTCTGAGAGACTAGAGGCAGTAAAAAAGCAAAATTGGAACGTAAGATTTATAGAGGAGGATGTAAAAGATTATAAAAAATTCCATGAAATAATCAAAAAAATAAAACCAGAGACTATAGTTCATTTTGCTGAGCAAAGATCAGCTCCTTATTCAATGATAGGAAATAATGAAAGAAGGTACACAGTAGACAATAATATAATAACAACACATAATATTTTAAATACAATAGTTGATGTTGACAGAGATATTCACCTTGTTCATTTAGGTACCATGGGTGTTTACGGATATTCAAAAGAATATGGCCCAATACCTGAAGGTTACATAAATGTGAAAATAAATAATACTAAAAAGGATGTTGATATTTTGTATCCAGCAAATCCTGGAAGTATCTACCACATGACAAAATGTTTAGATCAGATATTATTTCAATTTTATAATAAGAATTGGAATTTAAAAATAACTGATCTTCATCAAGGAATAGTATGGGGAACACAAACAAAAGAGACAAAGGAAGATCCAAGATTAATGAACAGATTGGATTATGATGGTATTTATGGAACTGTGTTAAACAGATTTATATGTCAAGTGGCAACTGGAAATGATATCACAGTTTATGGGACCGGTGGACAGACCAGAGCGTTTATTCATATTGAAGATACTGCAAAATGTATTGCGTTAGCATGTGAAAGCAAACCAAATAAATTTGATAAAGTTAGAATATTCAATCAAGTTGCAGAAACAAAATCTATCAAAGAGTTAGCAGAGTTATGTGCTAAAACATACAATGGAACGATTCGATATGTTGAAAATCCAAGAAAAGAGTTGGCAGAAAATGAGCTTGAAGTAGATAATCAAGGTTTAAAAAGTCTTGGTTACAATCCGATAAAATTAAATCAATCATTAATGGAAGATATAAAATTTATTGCTGAGCAGTTAAAAGAAAACTTTGATCCAAAGAATAACTTATCATCACCTAAATGGTAAAATTTTTTTACTATTATGTTTTTAATAGCGCAGTCTCTCTTATATTTCAGATTGTATGGAAATAGCTCCAATAATAATCTTTATCCATAAAAGAGAAAAAAAATTTCGAAATTTAATAAATATACTTCGAAGTTTAAAACCAAAACAAATGTTTATATTTTGTGATGGTCCTAAAAATGAAGCAGATAAATCATTAATTAACAAAACAAGGAAAGTTACTGCTGAAATAGATTGGGATGTTGAGATTAGCTATAATTTTTGTGAAAATAATTTAGGATCCCCAATTGCGATACCAACAGGTATTGATTGGGTATTTGAAAGCGTTGATAAATGTATAATATTAGAAGATGATAGAGTTCCTGATAAAACTTTTTTTTATTTTGCCTCATATATTTTGAATAAATATAAGAATGATCCAAAAATTGGCTATGTATCGGGTGTAACACCAGTTACTTTAAAAAATATTGAAGGAGATTATTTTTTTTCAAAGTTACATCAACTTCCAACATTTGGAACATGGAAAAATGTTTGGAAAAATAGAATTAAAAATTATAAATATGTATCTGATAAAGATTACGAAAAAACTATTTGTAAATTATATAATCACAAAAGATTCTCTGAAAGAATGATAAAAGAGTTTAAAAAACAAAAATATAAAATGAAATATCCAAATTGGGATTTTATGTGGATTACCACTTGCTTGATGAATAATTTGTTAGCTGTAAATTATAAAAATAATTTAACTAAATCTGAGGGTAATGATGAGTTCGCAAATCATAAAAAACAATTAAGTACTATTTTTGACAAACCACCACTTATAAAAAAAGTTGATTTTCCAATAATTGATCCTCCTGAGGTAGTAGCAAACTTTGAATTTATCAATCAATATCTAAAGAAATACTCACTCATACCTTGGGTATATAAAAAATTACTACAAAGATTGTATAGCTATTTTTAATTTATTTAATTAAGTAAAAATTCTGCAAGATACGACCCATCTTGACCTGTAATTCCAGTTATTAGTGCTTTTTTCATTAAATTAAAAATTATTTTATATAACATATCATATAATTAAAAATACATTAATCTAAATTATAAATACGTAGTTCGGAATCTTTTGCTTTAATATATTTACTAAAAACAATAATATTGTCTTTAAGATTAAAATTGTATCATTTTCACTATTTATTTAAAAAAAGATGTTAATATATGTGGGTATTTATTTTTTTAAAAAAATTAAATTAATAGCTTTTAAATTCTCTCCTACTAGAAAGAAAAGCATAATGAGACAAAATTTTTAATATGTGTGGTATTTACGGAACTATAAGCATTAATTATAAAAATATAGGGCAAAAATTTTCTAAAGATCTTTCCCATAGAGGTCCTGATGACAATGGTATATTTTTTGACCATAGTAATAATTTAGCCTTAGGGCATAATAGACTTTCTATCATTGATCTCTCAAACCAAGCTCATCAACCTATGATGGATGAAAGCAAAAGTTATGTAGTTGTGTTTAATGGAGAGATTTATAATTTTAAAGAATTAAAACAAGAGCTTGTCTCTTTAGGATATAATTTTAATACTAATTCCGATACTGAAGTAGTGCTTAAAAGCTTTATACATTGGGGTGAAATCTGTATTCAAAAGTTTAGAGGCATGTTTGCCTTTTGTATATTTAATAAAAAGAATAGATCTCTCTTTTTAGCGAGAGATAGATTTGGCATCAAACCACTTATTTACTCTTTTTTAGATGATCAGTTTATTTTTAGCTCAGAGTTAAAATCTTTCCTAAATTCAAATTTTGTAACAAAAAAACTTTCAAATCAGGCGGTAAGTGAGCTATTTCAATATGGTTCAGTAAAACAACCTAACACTATGTTGGAAGGCGTTTATCAACTTTTACCAGCTCATTGTATGACTATTAAAATTGACAGAAGTTATGAAATCAAAAAATATTATGACTATGTAAAAGAGTCTAAAAAATTACCTAAAATAGATAGCTATAATGAGGCTGTACTTAAGGTGAGAGAAGAGCTTGAGTTAGCAACAAAATACCACATGGTTTCAGATGTTGATGTAGGAGCCTTTCTGAGTAGCGGAATAGATTCAACAGCAGTAGTGGCTTTGATGAAGCTTTATAGCGATAAACAGATAAATACTTTTAGTATTGGTTTTAAAAACAAAACATATGTGCAGGATGAAACAGTAATTGCTTCAAGGACTGCAAAACAACTTGGATGTAATCATCAAAATATTAAGATTGATGATGAGTATGTAGAAAATATTTTTGATGATTTTATAGAAAGCATTGACCAGCCAAGTATAGATGGAATGAATACATTTATTGTCAGTAAAGAAACGGCAAAAAATATGAAAGTAGCTTTAACTGGCACAGGAGGTGATGAAGTGTTTGCGGGCTACACACACTTTAAATTCATAAGTCAATATGCAAGTAAAAAAAAAAATTTAATATCTTTTGTAGGACAGCAGCTCAATAAATTAAGACCTAATAAGTTTACAAAGAAGTATGATTATATGGGAGTTAACGCAACAAAAGCAGTAGAAATGAAAAGATCCTTGGGAATAAATTTAGATAAAATACTAATTAATCCATGCTATGGCTCTTTTTCAATCTCTGAAGATCAACTATCGTCAATTCAAATAGTTAGCAAACATGAGATAGATAACTATATGTTAAATACTCTCCTTAGAGATAATGATGTTCTCTCTATGGCACACTCATTAGAGGTTCGACCTATATTACTTGATCATAAATTGGTAGAACTTGCATTTAGTTTAGACGACAATTTTAAAGTTCGAAATGGCACATTGAAGTCTGTATTAATTGACAGTGTGAAAGATATAATTCCTATTGAGGTTTATAAGAAAAGAAAACAGGGTTTTGCAATGCCTTTTATTAATTGGATGAATAAGCCATTAAATAAAAAATTTGCTCAAGTTATATTTAATCCAAAATTAAATTCAGTCTTTACTCAAGCCTATCTACAACAATTACAGGATAGAGTAAAATCAAAAAAACTAGAGAGTGTTGACTGGTTAAGTTTTATTTTTGTAAGTTGGCTTATAAAATATTCTATTCAAGTAGATAGATGATATTAATGTATATTAAGGTTTTAAATCAAAATTTAAAATTTATTTTGACTATATGCTGGTTTCTAAATCTATAGTTAAGTAAAAAATCTATTAAAATAAATAGTTGTTTGATCTTGTAATTATTATTTAGTCATCATCTTACTAAGATAATCTTTCCAAATTTTATGATATTCACAAAAACGGTAATTTTCAAACCAAGGACCTCCCTCTGTATAATGAATTGCCTTAGGTTTTCCATCTTTTGGTTCTTGATACCATCCAACTAACCAGTTCCAATGGTGAGGTATTGATCCAATTTCTTCATCACGCAACCAGCTAAATCTATGTAAATATTTTCCTGTTATATCTGGATTATTTACCAAATCTTTGGTTATTTTTTTGTTGGAAGGGTGAGAGCAGTTCCATAAAACAACAGAACTCCAATTTTTTCTAGGATAGATAGTTTGTTTTTTATCATCCATTTTTAAACCTTCTTTTGGAGTGTAATCGTGTTGCACACACATTACCGCATATTTATCATCTGTTAAGTCAAACAATTTATTTATATCTTCTAAAAATAAAATATCGCTATCACAAAAAAGTGCCCATCCACTGTAATCATTTAATACTGGCACCAAAAATCTTGAAAAGGTAAATTCAGTAGATCCCAACAGATCATGATCCCTATAATAAAGACCTTTTTTTCTAAGCTCATTAAGCTTTAAAGGAACAATTTTTATATCATTTGTATTTAGTTCGATACAAAACTTACTAACTTGATATGCCAAATCTTCTCTTGTGTCATAACCGATATATATATTTTTCAATTTGTTAACTTTAATAGTTAAAATTAATTAAAACAGTATTTCTGATTAATTAAAACATTTTTACAAGTAATCAAGTAATTTTTCTAAATATAACTTATTTTATGGTTTTTTATTGTTTTAAAACTTATATATTTAATCTTAATTTAGTAACTTAATTAAATGAAACTCAGTATTCCAAAAATAATAAAACCTTTTCTTTTTAGATTTTTCATCATAAGAAAAATTTTAATTAAAAGACATATTTACTTACACAAGAAAAGATTAAAATTTATAGAAAAATATGCATCTACGTTAGGAATTGATTTTTATTCCCCGAAAGATTTTTCTGCAATAAACCCAGATAATTATAATTCTTGCCATATTTGGGGCTCTGGTTCCTCTGCAAATTTAACTAAAGATATTATTAAAAATAAGAAAGATATTTTTAATATAGGATTTAATTTATCTGCAATATTAGATATAAAATTTAATTTTTATTTTATTGAAAATGCTCAAAATAATAATTTACAGTTAATAAATATTCAAAAACAGCTAATAGAAAATATTTTAAAACCCTCCAAGTGTGTTGTGGTTATGAAAAATATTTGGCAAGAGAAAAATGATTTTAATTTAGCACTAAAAACTTTTAAAGACCACGTCAGCTTTGTAAGGGATTTGACTATCCCACATCACGGCAACTCTGATATTGTAATTGATGAATGTATAAATAAACTTTTTGAAAAAGATGATAGTTATTTTAAGCAATCGTGTACTACAGTTATTACTGCTATAATTTTTGCTTATAATTTAGGTTTTAAAAAAATAGTTTTACATGGTGTAGATTTTGGTGGTGGATACTTTTATGACGATGCAGCAGAAAATTATGATAAAAGATATATACCAAAAATGAGATGGTCGTACGAATCTGAAGAATTTAATAAAAAATGGAGAAATAATAATTCTCACCCAACTACTGGATGTCTAATTCCTTTTATAAAAAATATTTCTAAATTATTAACCCGTAATGGTGTTGATTTATATTGCTCAACTAATAAATCAGGCTTAAGCCAATATTTAAATGTTGACCCTAAATTGATTTAATTTGTTAAAAATATTATTCAGATTGCTGCCATTAAAATTCAGATTTATTCTTAAATCTATATTTTATAATTTAAAAAATTTATTACCCATACATCAAAAATCCTGTCCTATTTGTAATTATGATGGATATTTTTATCCGTTTGGCAGACCACCAAGAAATGATGCCCAGTGCCCATCTTGTCATAGCCTTGAAAGACATAGGTTATTATATTTTCTTTTAACTTCTCAAGAAGTTTCATTTTTAGAAAAAAGTTCTATGATTTTACATTTTGCTCCTGAACAATTTTTAATAAAGTTGTTTAAAAAATATCAAAATTATACAACTGCAGATATAGCGGGTAATGTTGATAAGTTTATTAATATTGAAAAAATTGATTATCCAAATAATACATTTGATCTAGTTATTGCCAATCATGTATTTGAGCATGTAGACGATTTAAAAGCTTTTAAAGAAGTTTATAATATTCTTAAGCCCGGAGGCATACTAATTACTTCAGTTCCAATCATTTATGGGTGGCTAACAACTTATGAAAATGAGTCAATTAAAACAGATAAAGATAAATTAATCCATTTTGGACAACATGATCATGTCAGATATTATGGTTCTGATTTCTCAAATCGAATTACTAAAACCTGTAACTTTAAATTGATAAAAGCATTTTCTCTATCTAAAATTGATGAGATAAAATATGGTTTAATGAGAGGTGAGAAAATTTATTTGTTTAAAAAAGAAAATAATTAATCAATAAAATAAATCATGTTAGCAACAAAAATAATACCAACCATAAAAGAAATTATTTGGAAAATTCCATATTCTATAAAAAAATTTTTGTTGAGTAAAAAAAATAAATCTAAAATACATAATTTAGATATCAAAAAATTACCAAAAAATTTTAAAACTTTAAAGGGCCCAATTTATTATATTATTTTTGTTAAAAATAGAGGTCATGGATTCTTTTCAAATTTTTATCACGTATTATTTCATATTTCAATTGCTGACTTTTATAATTGGGTACCAGTTGTTGATATGAAAAATCATCAAACATTATACAATGAAAAGAAAAAAATATTTTCAACTCATAATTCGTGGGAATATTATTTTAAACAGCAAAAATCTTTATCTGATATAAATTATAAAAAAGATAAGATAATATTTAGTGATGGTAATTTTCCGCATAAAATTTTTGAAGAACATTATTATAAAAATGAAGATTATTTTTATGATATATTTAAAAAACATATTTCAATAAGACATGATATAAATAATCATATTAAATCTTTTAAAAAAAAATTTTTTAATAACAATCAAGTTATTGGAGTACATTGGAGAGGCACTGATAGAGACCAGTGTAGGTATAAACCTAAGGGCTCTTTTTTTTATAAGCGTAGAAAAAAACAAACAATTAGGGACTTTGCTCAAAAAATAGATCCAATATTGAAAAAAAACAATAAAACTAAAATATTTCTTTCGACTGATGAACAGGATTATATTAAACAATTTAAAGGCCTGTATGGTAATAGAGTTGTTTATACTGATTGTTATCGTTCTTCTTCAATTGAACCCATACATTTAGATAATAATTATCAAAGAAATAGGCATCGATATAAGCTAGGTTTTGAAGTGCTAGTAGATAGTTTATTGTTATCAGAGAGTAATATATTAATATGCAATAAATCAAATGTTACAAATGCTGCGATTTTATTTAATTATAAAAAAAAGAAAAAAATTATTGAGTTATCCTATTGATCAGTAAAATGTTGAATGTTGTATCTGTAATTATTCCTGTATTCAATCGTGATAAATTTATAGCTGATACTTTAAAGACGCTTAAAGAGCAAAATTATAGACCTTTAGAGGTAATATTAGTTGATGATGCTTCGACCGATAATACTGTAAATGAAATCAATACTTTTATTCAGAATAATTCCAAGAAAGATTTCAATATATCTCTATATTTGAACAAAAACAATAAGGGTGCCTGCTTTTGTAGAAATTATGGACTACACAACTCTAGTGGAAAGTACATCCAATTTTTAGACTCTGATGATCTTCTTCATGTTGATAAAATTGATATACAAGTAAAATCATTAGAAAATAATAATTTAACTCTAGCAATTTCTGATTATCAATATTTAGAAAATAAAAAAGTAATAAAAAGATGCAAGAACAATGGTAATCTATTCAAGAGGATAGCTCTTGGTTGGAGCATGTTTACAGCCTCACCTTTGATTAGATCATGTTTAATTAAAAATAAAATAACCTGGAATGAAAAACTCTTATTTTTACAAGACAAAGACTTTTTATTTAAGGTATTGATGTTATCAGGTCATTACTCTTATATTCCTAATTTTAGTTCGTATTATGTTCAGCATAGTAGTAATCAAATTTCAGATCTCTATTCTATAAAAAGACCTCAATTTTTTAGGATGATTACTAGTAGATTTTCTTTTTTATTTTCTAATTTTTTGACAATGAAATTTAAATGTATTTTTTATACAATTTTGGGAATTCTTGAAATTTTTTTTCAATTTGCTTTATATTATATAAAAAAAAGCATAAAAACTTTTTTTAGTGAAAAATTTTTTTATAAAATTAAAAAATATTTTAAATAATAATGGAAACAAACTGACTAAAATTAGCATAATAACCCCAGTTTTAAATGGCGAAAAAACTCTCCAAAAGACAATTGATAGTGTTTTGGATCAAAATTTTAAAAATTTAGAATACATAATTGTTGACGGTTTAAGTACAGATAAAACTCATGAAATTATAAAGCTTAATAAAGAGCACATATCAAAGACAATCATTGAAAAAGACCAAGGCATTTATGATGCTATGAACAAGGGTATCAAAGCTGCAAAGGGTGAGCTAATTGGCATAATAAATTCAGATGATTACTACAATCATGAAGCATTCAATTTAGTTTTAAAAAAATATGAATTATCTTCAACAAAAAATATTATTATATATGGAGATATGCACAATCAATATGAAAAAATTAAAGTTCTATCTAAAGGAGATCTTACTGATCATGCATTTAAGATAGGTAAATTTGAGATAAACCACCCCACAGTTTTTGTTTCCAAGTCTTTATATAAGACAATAGGAAATTTTGATATCAGATATCATACAGGTTCAGATAGAGATTTTTTACTTCGTGCCCATAAAAACAATGCAAGGTTTTTAAAAATTGATAAATCTTTAGCAACTTTTAGACTGGGAGGATTTACATCATCATATACTTTTAAATTGATGATTGATAGAACTAAAGAGGAGTTTCATATACTCAAAAAATATTATTCTAAATGGTATGCTTTAAGAAAATCATTAGAAAAGCTTTACAGAATGTTAAGAAATAATATATTTTACTTTATTTTTGGTTATGAAAATTTTTTAAAAGCTAGAATTAAGTGGTTAGATGGAAAATGATTAAAATCTCAAATTTTATAATATTAAGTTTAGTAATAAGTGTGATTTTTCCATCACAATTATCAATGTATGATGGTAGCTGGACCAAATTGACAGGTTTTGGCTTGATTACTTTTATATCGTTTAGTGTTTTTTATATATATACTAATAAAAAATTAATTTTAAAAATACCAACTATTTTATTAATAATATTAATTGGACTAATCTCATCTTCCTTAGCTTCTTTCCTAATGATAGGTATTTTTAAGCCAATTATGGTCTACGGGGCCCTTATATCTTTATTTATTACCGTAAGAATATTAACAAATGAAATTCAAAACCCAGATAAGATGATAGTCAACATTGTTTTAGGTACTTGTTTGTCTGGCATTTTAATTATTTTTCTTGGTTTTTTTTTTGATGAACCACTCAGATGGTTAAGCTATAGTGGTTTTTTTTCAAATCCAAACAGTATGGGTATGTTTAGTGCGGGGCTTGCTCATATGATAATTGGAATTTTGTATGCTTATAGTAAAGAATTAACTGCATCTATAAAATTTTTTTTTCTATTAATTTTGTTTACAAGTATAATTCTTTGTTTGGCATCAACTTCTAGAGCTGGTTTACTTTCAATAGCTTTAACAGTATTAATTATAATATGTTTGGAACTATCTAAAACTTTTAATTTCTCAAGATTATCAATTAATATTAGAAAACTAAAATATATTTTATTATTTTTTATATTTTTATATATAATTTACTCATTACTCAATTCTTTTGGTCTTTTAGACTATATTATCGTTAAATTTAATAGACCAGATTGGCAGGGTGGTGCGTCTAGTGGTAGGTTTGAAGGTTGGTTATATGCACTGGAAAATTGGAGGTGGTTTGGACATGTTAATTTTAAAGAATTTGCAGAAATCGAAGACAATGTAAGATTTTTAGGTCATTCAACATGGATTATGCATCTAAATAATTATGGATTGCTCGCCTCATTTTTTTTTATAGGCTGGATATCATTTATGCTTTATTGGGCATGGCAACATTCAGATATTGATAAAAACTCAAAGTCAGGCATTGTTTTACTAACTACCTTGTCAGGATATATTGTAAATGCAAGCTTTGAAGAAGCAACTTCAACGCCAGGATTAATTATGTCAATAATCTTGTTTGCAATATTTTTCAAAAGACAAAATAAAAAATTAACATTAATTAATTAGACAAATGTTAGAAACAATTAAATGAGAATTGTACATATTATTACTGGTTTAGGAGATGGTGGAGCAGAACATACATTATTCAAAATTTGTAAACATGATAATTTAAATGAACACATTGTCATATCTTTAAAAGGTAGTGGTAAATATTATGTGTTGTTAAAAAAAATAGGTATTAAAGTTTATTCGTTAAATTCTACTATTTTTTTAATTATATTTAAATTTTATAGTCTTATAAAATTACTTCGTTTTTTAGAGCCTAACGTAGTACAAACTTGGCTTGTACATGGAGATTTTGTAGGTGGATTTGCTGCAAAACTTGCAGGTATTAAAAATATAGTTTGGAATATTCGGTATTCAAATTTTGAAGCTGACAAGACAAAACTAATGACGATTTTGCTTATAAAATTATTAGCAAAACTCTCATTTATAATACCAAAATTTATCATAGTAGTTTCAAAAAGATCTAAAGAGCATTGCGAAAAGACTGGATATGATAAAAAAAAATTGATTTTAATCCAAAATGGATATGATCTATCAATTCTTAAACCTGTTAACAATTTTAAATTATATCTTCGTAAACAGTTAAAAATAAATAACAATGTGCCAATCATTGGTAATGTTGCTCGATATGATGCAAAAAAAGACCATAGTAATTTATTAAAATCACTTTCAATACTAAAATCAAAGAACATAGATTTTTTTTGTGTTCTTATTGGTCCTGGTATTAATAAAAAAAACTTAAATCTAGTTAATGAGATTGAAAAATTAAATTTAAGTAAGAATATAAAATTGTTTGGAAGTCAAAAAGACATTACAAGGATAATGAATGGAATAGATATTTATGTACAATCCAGCAGATATGGAGAAGGTTTTCCCAATGTTGTAGCAGAGGCAATGGCTTGTGGAACGCCATGTGTTGTAACAGATGTAGGAGATGCAGCTTTTATTGTTGGTAAAAATGGCCTGGTGGTCCCTTCAAGTAATCCGCTTAAATTATCTGATGCAATTCAGAAGATGATACTTAAAAAAAATATGAAAAATTGGAATAAATTGATTAATAAATCTAGATTAAGAATTAAAGAAAATTTTCATGTTAATAAGATGTTAAGCTCTTACCGTACATCATGGAAAAAATTATATGATAGAAGTATATATTTATACAAAAAAAATATCAAAAATACTAATATTTTTTTTATTATCCCAAGACCGGATGGAGGAGGAGCAGAACTTCTTGTGCGTACATTAAATTTATTATTTAGTAAAAAAAAATTAAATGTAAAAACTATTTATTTTCATAATCCATCAAAGATAAAACTTAAATCAAATGAATATTGTTTAAATTTAGTCGGTCCTAGAGATATTAGAGCGATTTGGTATTTACGAAAAATCATATCAAAACTAAGTCTAAATAGACCAACACTTATTCATGCCCATTTAACATGGCCACTATATTTTTTAATACCTGCAACATACGGTATGAAAATTTTACGTATTTATACTGAGCACAATACTTTTAATAAACGTCGTAAATACTTTTTTTTGAGACCAATTGAGAGGTATGTTTATTCAAAGTATGATAGAATTATTAGCATAAGTAATGGTGTACAAACCATGTTAAAAAAATGGATAAACATTAAAACTTTAAATAAAAAGTACAAAGTTATTTATAATGGTTCTCGCCTTTTTAATTTAGTCATTAGAAAAAAAGCAAATAATAATAAATTAAAATTACTTTCTATTGGATCTTTAACAGAACAAAAAGGTTTCGATATAGCAATTACAGCATTAGCTTTAATAAAAGATCGTGTAGAAAGCTATACTATTCTTGGTGATGGAGATGATAAAGAGAAATTACTTGCTTTAGCTAGCAAACTTGGAATAAGAGATAAGATATTTATTCCAGGGTTCTCAGATGATATTCAATCTTATTTATCTAAAGCAGATTTAGGTTTACTACCATCTCGTTGGGAGGGTTTTGGTCTTGTGGCTACAGAAATGCTATCAACTGGATTATCACTAGTTTCTTCTAATGTTTATGGTCATAGAGAGGTTGTTGGTAATTGTCCTGCTGTGCAATTAGTACAGCCTAAAAATCCCGCAGCATTAGCCAAAGGTATTTTAAAAGCCACCAGATATCTTGACCTTGTTGGGCTTAAAAAAAGTGCTCTCCAGGCAAAAAAACAATCAGAAAAATTCACAATGAATTTAATGATTGAGAGGTATAATCATCTTTATTTAGAAGCATATCAAAATTTTGTTGTACCTAAATTTTAGCATTCAATTTAAATGTTAAAAATCTAATTTAATCAGAGATTTAAACAAGGAATTAAATAACTAAACGAAATAATTATTAATCTTTAACTAATCGTTTACAAAGTTACTTTTTCTTCATAAAAATCTTTATGATTTTAAAAATGATATGAAAAATAAAAAAATTGACTTAAAAAGTGATTAAAGATCTATTAACTTTATTCTAGAACCTATAGAATAATTTTTCTTAGATTTTCTGCCTAAAATAAAATCCCATTTGTTTGCAGGTAGACTAAAACCAGGTCGAATTCTTTTTATATTTTTTTTTGAAAACTTCTCATTTTTTTTTATATCTTTTACAACATAGATCGATCTTTGAAATTTTATATTTTTTAGCTCATTACCTGATCTATAAAATTTATTTTTACCTAATAAAGTCCACGCTTTAATCATATCCTCTTTGAATTTTTTTATCTCATTTCCTTTGATTGAAAATTCAATATCTAAACCATCTTTTTGATTATCTAAAGCTATATGTTTTTCTATGACTCTTGCACCGCGTGAAATTGCTAACATAGCAACTGAGTTATCTTTAGAATGATCAGAAAAACCTATCTCACATTTAAATTTTTTTTTTAAAATATCTATATTGGTCAAATTAAAATCACTATTTTTTGCTGGATAGGAGCTAACGCAATATAATAATATTAGTTTTTTACAACCTGATTTTTTTGCTACTTTGTAGACTTCACTTATTTCCCTTAAGTTTGCCAAGCCTGTTGAAATTATTACAGGTTTTCCAATGTTACAAATTTTTTTTACCAAAGAACTGTCTTTCATTTCAAATGAAGAAACTTTATATAATTTACTATCAAGTTTTTTTAATAGATCTACCCCTTCATCATCATAGGGTGTGCTAAAACATGGAATTTTTATTTTTTTTGAGTAATTAAATAATTCTTTTTGCCATTTAAAGGGAGTTTGGGCTTTTTTATACAAGTCCCATAATTTGTAGCCCCTCCATAGACCATCTTTAATCAAAAAATCTTTTAGTGAGGAATTAATAGTCATATTCCTTGGCTCGTAAGTTTGAAGTTTCACTAAATCAGCGCCATTTTTTTTTGCAGTAAGTATTAATTTTTTAGCTTTTTTTATAGATCCGTTATGATTAGCAGAAATCTCAGCAATTAAGATAGGTGGAGAATTTTTATCAAATAATTTTTTTATAATCTTTTGCATTTATTAACTTAATCAATGAACCGATTCAAATAAAAGCCCTCTGCATATTTTACCCCACAACTTACACCACGTACACTTGCCAAAGCTTTGATTGCATTAATAGATCTGCTATGCGGATAATTTCTTAATTCCTCTTTGTAAAATTTAATTAAGTCAATTTTATTTTTTATATGTTTAGAAATATCTATGAAATAATTTGGTTGAAATTGTTTTTCTCCATATAAAGCCCAATCTGTACTAGATAGGATTTCAAAACTTAGTATTTTTTTGACACTTAATTTATTTACAGGTCTACAAGCTGTAATAACAGCCTCAAAAGTAATCTTGTGATCAATATTTAAACAATGTGAGTAGTGAGTAATAATTGTATCAGGCTTAAATTTTCTTATCTTATTTTCAATTTTTTTCACTATTTTTAATAATGGAATTTTATCCATTTGATTATCTGGAAAATTAAAATTTTTTGGAACAGGTAATGAAAGATGTTTAAATAAATTTAGACAAGCTTTTCTTCTTTTGGATATTTTTTTTTTATCATTTCCCCTTGAGGAGCTCCCATTAGTCATAAAAAGTACCTCAAAATGATTTTCATCTTTTAATTTTGATATAGTGCCTCCACAACCAAGAATCTCATCATCAGGATGTGCGGCAACAACTAAAATTTTTTTATTTTTCATTTTTTACAATTTCAACTTTAGCATTTATTTTATTGTTACTTATTTTTATATCATTAAATTTAAATTTAAATTTATTTAATTTAATAAAAGCCTTTGGATAATTTGGAGCATCTAACATTCTTAAAAAGTTATATAACTTATTAATGGTTGTAGTTTTGTGAACATTTATTTGACTTTCTGATGGCATTCTTCTTTTAAAAAAAGAAGGCTTACCTTTTTGTTGTTTAAACACTAAATTTTTTTTTTTTATTATTTTTTTTATCATTTGAATTGATTTATTCTCCATTCTTGTAAATATACTTAGTGCATTTCCTTGAAGTGACAGATTCTCTTGTAAACAAATTGGTCCTGCGTCCAAACTCTGAGAAACTTTAAAGGCAGATATTTTTGTTTTTTTTATATTAGATAAAATTTGATTCTGTATTGGGCTGCCACCCCTACCTTTTGGAAGGTTAGATGAGTGAAATTGTATGCAAAGATATTTTTTGAATATAGAATTATTAATAAGTTTAGACCAATGTATAAAAAAAATAATTTTCGGGTTTATTTTTCTAATTTTTGATAGATTAATTTTATCCAATATAAGAATATTTTTATTTAGTTTCTTAAAGTTATTTAAGTTCCATTTTCTTTTAGTAATAATTATAAACTTCATGATTTGCTTATTTTTAAAATATATTTTTTTCCATAAATTTTAAAGAATGCAGGATAGTTTTTGTTATCCACTACTCTTAATAAGTTAAATTGTGAGAGTATAGATTTTTGAATTTTTAGCTCACTATTACTAGGATATCTTTTTTTGTAGAATGTACCTTTACCAATTTGTACTTCACTTTTTGGTGCTTTATTCTTTAGTTTATAAAACTTAACAAATTTTATTAACAATTTTAAATTTTCATTCAATTGAATCTTTTTAATTTCATTAAATAGCAAATGTTTTGGTATTATTTTTGTTTTTTTGTAGTAAATCACACCATTATCAATTTTAGAGTTTGCTTCTATTAGACAAAAAAAAACTTTTTTTTTACCTTCTAAAATTTGCCATGTTAAAGGTGACATACCCTTACCTTTTGGCAAATTTGATTCATGCGGTATTAAATTTACTTTAGATTTTTTTAAATATGTATTTGGTATTTTTTTGAAATAGCTAAATATAATATTTATATCATAATTTTTTTTTAATTTTTTATGACTGTTTAATACAATAATATTATTTGAGTATCTTTTTAGTTTATTTAAAATTTTTTTTTTGTAGTAATTAGCCCAAGAAGATTTACTTATTAATATCTGTATTTTCATGTATTATTAATATATATTTTTTCTATGAAAACAGATAACAAATATATTAAAATTATTTCAAAAATTGAAAAAATTAGATCAAAAAATAATGTTAATTGGATGAATATATTAAGATTAGCTTTTAGATTAGATCAAAACTCAGCTAAAAAAATAATGAAAAAAATTAATTATGATGATAAACGAATTTCTAAATTATTATCAGATCTTGGCAAATAAAATGAAACAAATATTAGGAAGAATATTTCTAAAATTATTAGGTATTAAAAACAATATTAATTTTATTTTATGTTTTAAATAATATAATGAAAAAAAGATCATCTATATTGATTACAGGTGGCACAGGTTCTTTTGGCCATGTCTTTGTCCCTTTAACGCTTAAGAAATATAATCCTAAACGATTAGTAATTTTTTCAAGAGACGAAATGAAACAATGGGAGATGAAAAAACTATATAAAGAGGACTCTAGAGTTCGTTTTTTTATAGGTGATGTAAGAGATAAGGATAGACTTTATCGTGCTTTAAATAATATTGATTATGTTATTCATGCGGCAGCAACTAAAATTGTTCCAACTGCAGAATACGATCCTTTTGAGTGCATTAAAACCAATATAAATGGTGCAATGAATTTAGTAGAGGCTTGTATTGATCAAGGTGTGAAAAAAGTTGTGGCGCTTTCAACAGATAAGGCAAGTAGTCCAATTAATCTTTATGGAGCAACTAAATTAGCATCTGATAAATTGTTTGTTGCCAGTAACACATCTTATGCAGGCGGTCATAAAACACGTTTTTCAGTTGTGCGTTATGGTAACGTGATGGGTTCACGCGGCTCTGTAATTCCATTCTTTATGTCAATTAAAGATAAAAGTGTAATACCTATAACCGATGAAAGAATGACACGATTTATGATTTCCCTAGATCAAGGAGTCGATTTAGTTTGGCGAGCATTTAAAGATATGATTGGAGGTGAAATTTTTGTTAAAAAAATTCCTTCTATGAAGATTACAGATATAGCAAAAGTGATTGCACCTAAAGCAAAACATAAAATCATAGGCATACGCGCAGGTGAAAAATTGCACGAAGAAATGATAAGTAGAGAAGATAGTAATTCTTGTTATGAATATTCTGATTATTATAAGATTTTGCCACAGATAAATAATTGGAATAAAGATAAAAAGCGTATCAAGGATGGTAAGAAAGTATCAAGTGGCTTTACATGTAACAGTGAAAATAACCTTAAATGGATGACTAAAATTGAATTTAAAAATTGGATTAATAAAAATCAAGATCTTATTGGTAAGATTTAATTTATGATACCCTATGGACGCCAAGATATTACCGAGAGTGATATTAATGAAGTTGAAAAGGTTCTTCGTTCAGATTTTTTAACACAAGGCCCAACTGTTCCAAAATTTGAACAATCGGTTATTAATTATTGTGGTGCAACTTATGCGGCTGCAGTTAATAGTGCAACAAGTGCCCTGCATATTGCATGTTTAGCCTTGGATCTTAGCCAAGGTGATTGGTTATGGACCTCACCTAACACTTTCGTAGCAAGTGCTAACTGTGGTAGATACTGTGGTGCCAATGTAGATTTTGTAGATATAGATTCAAAAACCTACAACATGAGTGCTGATGCATTATCTAAAAAATTAATACAAGCAAAAAAAGTAGGAAGATTGCCAAAAATTGTAGTTCCAGTACATTTTGCAGGACAACCTTGTGATATGGAAGCGATATTTAATTTATCGAAAAAATATAACTTTAAAATTATAGAGGACGCATCTCATGCAATTGGTTCATCATATAAAAAAACTAAAGTTGGCTCATGTAAATATAGCAACATCACAGTTTTTAGTTTTCACCCAGTAAAAATTATTACCACTGCTGAAGGAGGTATGACACTAACCAATAATAAGACCATTGCTGATAAAATTAATAGATTAAGAACTCATGGAATAACAAGGGATAAAAAAAAAATGAGCCAAAGACCAGAAGATGAAATTTGGAATTATCAGCAAATTGAACTAGGTTTTAATTATAGAATGAATGATATTCAAGCAGCATTAGGTCTTAATCAGATTCAGCGTTTAGATAAATATATTGAACGCCGTAATAAAATTGCAAAAGTTTATGATGAGGAACTTAAAAACCTACCAATCATTACTCCTTGGCAAAATACTGATGCTTATTCCAGCTATCATTTATATCCAATACGAATTAAAAATTATAAAGACAAAAAAACTCAAATAAAAATTTATTATGAATTAATAAAAAATAAAATAGGAGCTAACCTACATTACAGCCCGGTTCATAGACATCCATACTATGAAAATTTAGGTTTTAAAAAGAATGATTTTCCTGAATCAGAGAAATTTCATCGTGAAGTTCTTAGTATCCCTATCTATGCCTCTCTAACAAATGAAAAACAAAAATATGTTATAGAAGTTTTAAAGAAAGTGATCACTGAGTGAATATTTGTGTGATACCTGCTCGAGGAGGTAGTAAAAGAATCCCGAGAAAAAATATAAAAATTTTTTGTGGGAAACCAATTATTCTATGGTCAATTGAAGAAGCAATTAAAAGTAAGTGTTTTGAAAAAATTATTGTTAGTACAGATGATGAAGAAATAGCTAATTTAGCAAAAAATAATGGTGCTGAAGTACCTTTCGTGCGTCCAAAAGAACTTTCAGATGATTATACAGAAACAATTCCAGTAATTGCACATGCAATTAGACATCAAGCTGAATATTTTCAAACACCTTTTAACGTCTGCTGTATTTATGCTGCAGCACCTTTTATTAGAGCAGTTGATTTACAACTTGGTTTTAAAAAATTAGAGAATTCTGGTGCCGAATTTATTTTTCCAGCTACAAGCTACGCTTATCCTATTCAACGATCATTTCGAATTACAGGTAATGAAAGAGTTGAAATGCTTCATACTAATTATAGTAATTCAAGGTCTCAAGATTTAAATGAAACATACCATGATGCAGGTCAATTTTACTGGGGAAAGGTTAATGCATGGCTAGAGAATAATTCTATAATTAACAAAAATGCTTCTCCTATATTACTACCTCGTTATAGAGTTCAAGATATAGACACGCTTGAAGACTGGCATAGAGCCGAAATAATGTTTGAGATAATTAATAAAAATAAGATCTAAATCTTATAATATTAAAATTATGATTATTAAAATCAATGTAAGTTTAAGAGTATTTTTGATATTTTTAAGATACTCTATTTGAGTTTAAATTAATGATTTTTTAAAGTAAATTGGGATTAATGATAGGGTTAATTAATTATGGAGGTGGTAACTTCCGGTCAGTATCAAATGCTTTAAAATATTTAAATATAAATTATTTAGAGATTACCAGCTATCATGATTTAAAAAAAGTTAACCACTTAATATTACCTGGAGTGGGTTCATATAATAATTTAATTTCAAGGTTAAAATCAATGTCTCTCTTTGATGAGTTATTACATTACATGAGTTATAAAAAAAATTTTTACCTTGGTATTTGTGTTGGGATGCAAATATTAAGTAGTTATGGTTTTGAGAATGGTAAAATTGAAGGATTAGATTTAATCAAAGGAACAGTAGATAAAATTCCTGCAAATAAAGAAATTCTACCTAACATTGGATGGCATAATATTATTTTAGAAAATAAAAAAAGCTTATTGTTTAAAAATATAGAGGATCATGAAATGTTATTTTATTTTGTACATAGTTATTACTATAATTTAATTCAAGAAGAATTTTGCTCTTCAAGTATTTTTTATGAAAAAAAACTTACAGCATCAATTGAAAAAGATAATATATTTGGTGTTCAGTTTCATCCTGAAAAAAGTCAAGCAGGTGGTCTAAAGCTTTTAAAAAATTTTTGTGAATTATGATAACTAAAAAAAATAGATTAGTTACGATTATTTATTTTAAAAATGGTAATATCGTTCAAAGTAAATTATTTAAACAACATAAAGTCGTGGGTGATCCATTTACAATAATTGATAGATTAAGCGCATGGAATGCAGACGAGGTGATTTACTTAAATATAAGACCACAACTATCTAACATAAACAGACAAGATAAAAATATTAAGTATAGTAGTAATTTTGATGATGTTATTAAATTTGTTGGAAAAAAAGCATTTATGCCACTTACGATTGGTGGAGGAATAAGAAACTTAATTGACGTAGAAAAATATTTTGAAATGGGTGCAGATAAAATTTCAATTAATTCAAGCATAATTAGTAACCCAAATTTAATTTATGATTGTTCTAAAATTTATGGTTCTCAATCAATAGTTGCTAGTATTGATATTAAAAAAGATCTTAATAATAATTATCAAGCTTACACGAATGGGGGAAAAGAAAATGTACCAAATGTCTTAAGCGACTATATAAAGAAAATAGAAGATCTTGGTGCTGGCGAGTTATTAATTAATAATATTGATAGAGATGGTATGGCTAATGGATACGATCTAGAACTATTACATTTAGTTCAGAAATTGACTAAATTACCAATAATTTTTGCAGGAGGAGTTGGAAAATTTCAAGATTTTTTAAAAGGTATTGAAAATAAATTAAACGCTGTTGCGGCAGGTAATATTTTTCACTATACAGAGAATAGTTACTATGAGGCAATAAAGTACCTCTATGAGAAAAAATGCAATACAAGGCCACCCAGATTAAATAAAATTTAGTTATGTATAATTATTGTCAAAAATGTGTTTATCCCATACACGCTGTAAATCTTGATATAGATGATGAGGGCATATGTTCTGCATGTAGAACTTTCGAAGAAATATTGAAATTAAGTAATAAAAATTGGAAAAAAAGAGAAGAAAAATTAATTCAATTAATTGAAAAGTCTAAAAAATTTACAAAAGGTGATTTTGACTGCATCATTCCAGTTGGAGGTGGAAAGGATAGCTATTTTCAAGCACATTTTATTAAATCACTAGGTTTTAAACCTTTGTTAGTAACATATTATGGAAATAATTTTTTGCCTGAAGGTGAAAAAAACTTACAAAATATGTCTAAAAAATTAGGATGTGACCATTATATCTTTAAACCTTCAGAGGAAATTTTAATAAAACTTAATAAAGCAGCTTTCTATATGATGGGAGATATGAACTGGCATAATCATGCTGGCATTCGTATTATGCCAGTGAAATCTGCATTACAATTTGAAGTCCCATTGTTTATTTATGGAGAAGTCAGCTGGGATATTTCAGGAATGTTTTCAATAGATAGTTATGCTGAATTTAATAAAAGAACAGTTTTGGAACATGATATGAGGGGATTTTTGGCAGATGATTTTATAGGAAAAGAAGGTTTGAAAAAAAATGAAGTATCTTGGTATTCTCTACCTGAGGATAAAGTATATTATAATAATAATTTGAAAGGAATATATTTAGGCAATTTTGTTAAATGGGATCCTTATAAACAAACAGATTTAATGAAACAAATATATAAATGGGAGGAGTCCAGTAAGCCATTTGAAAGAACTTATAGAAAAATATCAAATTTAGATGATATGCATGAAAACGGTGCTCACGATTATTTAAAATATATAAAATTTGGATATGGTAGATGCTCAGACCATGCATCAAAAGATGTTAGAATGGGATATATGGACCGAGATGATGCAATTAAGATGGTTAAGAAGTATGATCATGTAAAACCTTATAAAGATTTAAATAGATGGCTCGAATATGTCGATATGACTGAAAATGAGTTTGATGTTCATGCTGATAAATTTAGAGACGATAGGGTATGGATCCATGAAAAAGATAAATGGATTAAAAAATATAATCTATGGGATTAAATTTGGAAAAAGTAGTTTTTTTTAAAAACAATGAAATTAAGAACTTTGAAAAGGTAGTAATTTTTGGTGCAGGTATAGTTTGTCAAAAATTTATTAAGAATTTCGATAAATCTAAAATTTTATACATTGTAGATAATAACAGTAGTTTGTGGGGTACAAAATTTGAGGATATAAAAATAGTAAATCCAAAGAATTTACAAAAATTAAAAAAAAACATTAAGGTTGTTATAATGACAACATCATTTACAGATGTAATCAAGCAGATTAAAAGTATCAATAAGTCTCTAACATTACGGGTGTCGCACCATCTTGCAAATCTAATTAAAATTGAATATTTACAAAGTCTAAAAAAAAAGTTTTTAATTTCTTCTGGTTTGCCAGCCACTAAAAAAAAAGATACAGGAGGAGGTCTCTATGAAGTTAATTTACAAGGGCTCAATTGGTCTTTAAGAAAAGTTTATTCTGGTATTGTTCATGGCGTTATCAAAATTAAAGATGGATTTGCTATATCGGATTCTAATAATGGAGTAATTTTGCTGGACAGAAATTATGATATTAAGAAAAAAGGCTCATATCCTTTAAACACTCGAGCTCATGGAATAGCCTTTGATGAAAAAAAAAAATATTTTTATATAGCTTGTTCTAATACTGATCAAATAAAAGTTTTTAACAACAATCTTAAATTTCTATACAGTATTTCAATTTCTGAAAAATTTAAAAAATATAAATTATCACAACATCACATTAATGATTTATGCATTGTTAATCGAAGTCTATATGTTTCTATGTTTTCATTATCTGGAAATCATAGAAGAAATGTTTATGATGGGGGAGTTTATGAAATAGATCTAAATAGTAAAAAAATAAAAAATAAAACCTACGGTAACTTAACAATGCCGCATAGCATAAGATACATAAATAACAAATTTGTAATTCTTGACTCGTTGAAGGGAAATTTAGTTATAGGTAGAAAATCTGTAGCAACATTTTCTGGTTTTACACGTGGATTATCCTTTGACGGTAGATATTACTATATTGGTCAAAGTAGAAACCGTAATTTTTTGTTGATCAATGAAAGTAAGAGTAATACATCAATTGATAATTCAATTTTAATTTATGATATACAAAATAAAATCTTTAGAAATTTATATTTGCCGATATCTGAAATACATGAAGTTTTAGTTCTCTAATTGAATAAATTTAAACTAAAGTTAACAAAAAAATAATAAATAAATTTTTTATGACCTATAAAACTGAACAAGAACTTTTTTGGGCCTCAGAAGAGTGGGGGAAAAATTATATAGAAAGAAATAGTTATAAAAAGGTGAAAAATAATATTAATTTTTTTTCAAATATCATTTCAAAAACCAGTGGAATTAAATCTATAATTGAATTTGGATCAAATATTGGTTTAAATTTAATTGCTCTTAAGAATATCATGCCTAATGCAGATTTTTCAGCAATAGATATAAACAAAAATGCCTGCCAAGAGTTAGAAAAACTTGGTTTTATTAAAACTATTTATAATAAATCTATTTTAGATTTTGAAATTAACACTCAAAAGGAATTAGTATTAATTAAAGGTGTTTTAATACATATAAAACCAGAATACCTTGATGTTATTTATAAAAAACTTTATGATGCATCATCAAGATATATTCTGATTGCTGAATATTATAACCCAGACCCTATAGAAGTAAATTATAGAGGTGAAAGTGGCAAGTTGTTCAAAAGAGATTTTGCTGGGGAAATGTTGGATAAATTCGATGACTTGGAATTAGTTGATTATGGCTTTCAATATCATAGGGATAATAATTTTCCATTAAGTGATGTTACCTGGTTTTTACTAAGAAAAATTTAAGTGAATTTATTTAAAAAATATAGCTATTTACCATATATAGAAAACTATAAAGCTGAGAAACACATAGATAGTTTATTAGATAAGAAAGATTTCAAATATATAAATAAAAAATTAAATCAAGTATTTAATGAAGTCAATAAGTTAATTGAAAAAAAATTTTTTGATAAAAAATATAATTTTTTAGAAATAAATTTTAAATATTTCCAATCACACAGGGTTGTTGCAAACCTATTCCATAAACTTTTAATATTGAATAAGATTTACCAAGAAAATGAATATAAAAAAATAGACATAGATGTTACTAAAGAAGAATTAAATTTTTATGATAAATCTGGAATTAATGGTTTTAGCTTAAATAGGTTTGCAAATTTATATGCAATGTTAGGTGTATATATTGGTGAACCATTTAAAATAAATATTTTAGACAGCTCTTTTGTTAAAAAAAAATTTGAATACAAACAAGCAACCAAATCAAAAAATATTTTTTTACGGTATATAAATTATAATTATAGAATACTTGTTAATGAATTTCTTGAGAGATATAATTTTCTAAACTATGATAAAAAAATATTTACATTTATATATAGTCCTTTAACAAAAGAAATTTTATCAGAATTATCAAAAAAAAAGATAGGTCAAGTTAACATTCGAAACGAATTAGCTGAAATATATTTTAATAACAAGAGTCAAGAAAGTTTTCAAATTAATGAGATTTATGAGGCAATTTTTAATATTTTAGATGAAAATACCAAAGGTTTAAAAGATGAATTTAATATAAGTGATCAATTTTTCAAAGGTTATTTAAAAATACTTTCAGATATAGCATCAAGAAATATTCACTATCTTCATAATATAAAAACAAGTCTTCGTAAAAAAGTAGCAGAGTTAAAAAGTAATAATAGTAATACTTACCCAATTTTTTTGTCTAATGGATTGTTTGGTAGCTTTGGTATTGCATGCGCAGATGCATTGATGGAAAATAATATAAAGATAATTGCATGCGAACATTCAAATAATGGCATACATCTAAATCAGATCTATGGATTAAATTTTAATGAAACAAAAACAAGTCATGTAATATTTTCATATAATGAAGCTTCAAAATTAACTTTAAAAAAAAAAATTAATTCAGTTATAGATACGCAAGTTGTTGGAGCGCCACATGAGGTAAAGATTATAAGATTTAAAAAAATTCAAAAAATGATTAATAAATTTAGATTAAAAACTACTTACCCAACAATTTATTATGTTTCTCATAATATTGAATTAAATTCAGGAAAATATTTCCCAAATACCAAAAATAATATTGATTTGTTTAATGATGAATTAAAAATTATAGAAATACTTGGACAAGTAAATAAAAATTCAATTTTTAAATCTTATCCTACAAAACAGTATTTAGTAGATAGAGAAAAATATTTAAAAAATAAAATTAATAAATACAAAAATATTAAATACTTAAATTCAGAAGAAGATTTTCGTTATTCAAGATCTGTTTCTGATATAATTATAACTCAATCCTCACAAAGTACACTAGGATGGTGTATAGGAACAAAAGTTCCTTTAGTTTTTTTGGAATCTAAGCACTATAATTCTCTTGTAGATGATAATGTTAAAAAAGCATTTGAGGAATCTTTCTTTTTTTTCAACTATGATAAATTTGACTGGGAAAAAGAACTTATAAACTTTTTGAATAAACCATATGATGAAATATTAAAATTATGGAATGACAAAGAAAAATATAGAAAGAAATATGATAATATATATTTTTTATCATCTCAAAAAAATGCGGGCAAAATAGGAGCAGAATATATTAATAAAGTAATTTTAAATTTGTAATCCAGTGAATTATTATGATTGATGTTAAACTTAAAGAGGATGGGATTTGGAATAAATATGCAAAGAAAAACCTAATATTCTGGATCAAGGGCTTTACTTATTCTCATACAATAGAGGATTTAATTAATAAATTCATGGATATTAAAAAATATGAAATTACAAGTTTTTTAAACTCTATTGATGGACATTTTGCATTAGCTGTTCAAAGAGAAGACATAACCTTTATAGCTGTTGATAAAATCAGAAGCACACCTCTTTTTTTTACCAATATAGCAAATAATTTTTACATAGATCATGATCCCAAAAATTTAGTTAATCTAAATAAATTTGATAAAATACTTGATGAAAATGCAAAATTAGAAATAGCTATGTCTGGGTACACCATAGGAAATAAAACAATTTATAAAAATTTATATTCTCTAAAAGCTGGTGAGATAGCAGTATTCCAAAATAATAGATATGAATATGCAACATATTATAAGTACTTTGGTGAAATAGTTGAAAAGAATTACGACGATTATTTAGAAAACTTGTCTGAAGTAACTTTAAATATTTTTCGAAAAATGCTTACTCAAATTGGTAATAGACAAATTGTAATTCCTCTAAGTGCTGGAAATGATTCAAGATTAGTAGCGTCAATATTAAAACATCTAGGTGCAAAAAATGTAAAGTGTTATTCTTATGGCACAATTGGAAATTATGAAGCAAAAATTGCAAAAGTAATTTCACAAAAATTAGGTTATGAATGGAAATTTATTCCGCTTACTCATAAAAGTGAAAAAAAATATTATGAATCTGAGGATTATAAAGAGTATCTAGATTATAGTGAAACATACTGTTCAGTACCGTATATACAAAGCTTATCTACAATGAAATATTTAAAAGATATGCATTGGATAAACCAGGATGCAGTATTCATTAATGGTAATTCAGGAGATTTTATAACCGGAGGTCATATTAGCACAAAGTTAGTAAGTGAACCAGAGATTTTAAACACCACAATAAGAAAAGAAAATATTTTAACTCAGTTAATAGAAAAACATTTTTCTTTATGGGGTTATTTAAAAACAAACCAAAATATTAAAAAAATAAAAAAAATTTTATGGGATGAGATTGTAAAAGAATGTGGTGAACTTCAAAAAAAAAGTAATGACCATCTATTTTACGAATATTCCGAGCTAATTGATAGACAAAGCAAGTTTGTAATAGCTGGACAAAAAGTATACGAATATTACAACTATGAATGGAGATTGCCTTTATGGGATGATGAATATCTGGATTTTTGGCAAAAAGTACCTCTAGAATTAAAAATAAATCAAAAATTATTTATAAAAATGCTTAAAAAGAATAACTTTGGCAATGTATGGAGTGATGACATTCCGGTAAATAAAAAAACAATTTCTCCAAAGTGGATAATTCCACTTAGATTCATTTGCAAAATTCCTTTTAGTTTTTTTGGTAAAAAAGGTAAAAATGCATGGAAACAGTTTGATATTAATTTTTTTTTTTATTTTAGAGATATAACTCATATGATGGATACACAAAATTACTTTAATATCATTAAGGATATATTCAAAAAACCTAGACAGCATGTTTCATGGCAAACAAAAGATTATCTAAAAAAAATAATTTGGTAAAATAATAAATGAAAGTACTTGTTATTAGCAGTAAATACCAACCGGAATATTCTGGTTCTGGATTAAGAGCTCACAACACATACATAAGACTTAAGAAAAATTATAATATAAATTATGATACATTATCAAATTCAATTATTTTTAAAGGAAATAAAAAATATATATATGATGGTGTAGAGATTATTAGAATATCACCCCCATTTAAAGTACCTCAAAACAAATCTTTATTGAGATCTACTTTAATTATTCTTGGTATTTTTTGGGAGGTTTTTTATAGCTGGAAATTTATTCAAAAAAAAATTGATAATTATGATTTACTTCACACATTTGGTAACACAAATACAATTGGGTTTCTGTCTTGGTATTTTGCAAAGAAAAATAAGCCAGTTATTAGAGAACTATGTAATGATATGAACAATCCACTTTATCCAATACAAGTTCAAAAATATATGAAACCTATTTTTAAAAAAAAAAATACTTTAGTAGTTGCTATCTCAAAAAAATTAGAAATTTTAGCTAAAAATTTTGAAATGAAAAATGTTTGGCTGAGACCAAATCCAATAGATCAGAATAAGTTTTTTGTAGATTTTAAAAGTAAGTATTTTTTAAGAAGTAAAATAACAAAGTTTAATCAAGATGACATTGTTCTAAATTTAGTAGCAAATTATATAGATCGAAAAAATCAACTTTTTGCACTGGAAGTTTTAAATATGTTGCCGAAAAAGTTTAAGTTGTTGCTAGCTGGACCATTAAAAGATGAAGGAGCAAAGTACTTTAAAAATATTAAACAGAAAATAGATGACCTCAAATTACACGATAGGGTTGATTTACAAATAGGATTTATTAATAATTTTGATGAATATTTAAAATGTAGTGACATTTTTTTATTTCCATCTTTGGCAGAAGGTCTTGGCACGCCAATATTAGAGTCCCAATTATGTGGGATACCAGTAATAAGTAATAATCTTAAAAATATTACTGATCAAGTAATTAAAAATGGTGTGGGTGGTTATTATCTTGAATTAGAAATTGTAGAGTGGGCTAAAGCTATCCAAAAAGCAATAAAAATACCTCAGGAAATTTTAATAGATAATGCTAAGTATATGGAAAGTTTATGCTCATCTAAGATAATAGATGATGAATATAATAAAAAAATTAATGAATTAATCATTAATGAAAGTTAATATTTTAACAAAAGGGTTCCTTTCTCCAACTGCTAGAGGATGGTTGTATCCTATAGTCAAAAATAAACATAGTTTGTTAGACCTTGGAGTAGATGTTTCTTTTTTTTTAAAAAATTCTGAAAAAGTTAAATTTTGTGATGTAGTAATTGTTGAAAGTAAATTTGTTAGAGATGACTGGTTAAAAAATAAAGAAAAAATATTTGAATTTCTTCATAGTTTAAAAACAAAAAATAATAAAGTATTTTTCTATGATCTTGGAGATTCAACTTATTCATGGGTTTTAGAAGCTCTTCCTTACGTTGATAAATTACTTAAACCATTCATTTTCAAAGATAAAAATAATTACTGTATTCCTTTGAATGGCTGTAATATTTTAACAGATTATTATTCCAAGAATGGTATGATCAAACCAGATAATTTAAGGTCACCAAAATATCTAAACAAAAAAGATTCACATCTCTTAAATAAGATCAAATTAGGATTTAATGCTACTTTTGCAGATCATGGGTATAACTCAAATCTTTGGAAACATGATTATTTTCATAGATTAACCAGACATTCCTTTGGAATATATCAGAGGATGATGAAAAGTGTTAAAAGTGAAGATTTTATTAATCCAGAAGTTAACAGAACAAAAAATTTATCATGTAGAATGTCAATAAACGGATATAGTAATGGAATTGAGTTTCATCGGAAAGAGACAGCTAAAATTTTAAATAAATATCTGTCAACAAATAAAATTAACCGAAAAATTTATATTTCTGAAATTCGTAATTCTAAGGTGGTAATTTCTCCCTTTGGATGGGGTGAAATTAATGTTCCAAGAGATTATGAGGTAGCTCTATCAGGTTCAGTTTTGCTTAAGCCTGACATATCGCACATAGATACTTGGCCAAACATCTTTAATGAAGATACAGTAGTTCAGTATAAATGGGACTTATCAGATTTAAGTTTGCTTACCGAAAAGATTATAGATAATTATAGTGAATACATTCAATATGCTATTAGACTTCAAGATCAATACAAACATTATTCTTATGGAGAGGCTGGTCAAAATGAGTTTTGCAATTATTTCATCAACATGATTAAAAATTAATTAATGAAAAAAATACTTAAATTATTTCAATTTTTTAAATTATTTCAATTTTATAATTTTTATTCTTTAGTTATTATATACCGATATTTTATTTTTATGATTTATAAAAAAATAAATTCTAAAGGTGTACTACTAACAAATGTATTTAACTATAAAATGCTAATTCCTTTACAATATGACGGTATTGGAAGGCGTCTATATGTTTATGGCTCAAGGGAGCTGGATCACAAGTGGATGATTGATAAAGAAATTTCACCTGGAAACATTATTTTAGATTTAGGGGCTAATATCGGATATTATTCAATTATGGAGGCAAAAAAAATGAAAGGTCTTGGCAAAATTTATGCTGTAGAACCTGATCCTAGAAATATTGAATTTTTGAAAAAGAATATAGAATTAAACGGTATAACTAATATTTTTGATTTTCAGCAAGGTGCGATTTCAAACAAAGAGGGAAAAGCAAAATTTACTCTTTCTTCTAAAACTAATTTAAGTTCTTTAGGACGTAAAGAGCTCAATAGCCATTCTGTTGATGTACAATTGTTTGATTTTGGCACATATCTTGAGGATAAAGATAGAATTGATTTAGTTAGAATGGATATAGAGGGACATGAATTGGAAGTGTTTGATTCTTTAACTAAGTATTTTGAAAAGTATCCAAATAATATACCTAAAAAGATTATTTTTGAAACACATTTAGCTGTATATAGGGAAAAAAGTGCCTACGCTCGTAAAGTATTCAATAAAATTTTTGAGATTGGGTATGTTATTAAATATCTTTCATCACCGAATGAGTCCACCACAACACTCCATAAAATTGGATATTCTCCATTTAAAACTATAAATGATTTTCCTTTAGTTAGAGGCATTTATAATAATATTGAAAGTCAGCATGCAATAAATTGCATGGTAGATTCTGGAGGCATTAGAACTGTTTTATTAGAGTTAAAAAATTAATATAGTAGGTAAATATTTTTATATTTTTTTGTCTTATATAAAAATACAATAAATTTTAATAAATTATAATAAACTATAATATTTTAGACAAAAATTATACGCAACCTATTTTATGATCAATTTGTTTATAAACCTTTTAAAGAAAAATTATTTTTTAATAATTTTTAAAAAAGTGATTAAGAGATTTGAAAAAAATACTCTACTTGAAGCCAAAAAATGGGCCATGTCTAATACTAAGCAGACAACAGAAGAGTTTTGCCGTTCTGTAGACTCATTATTATATGATGAGATAAGAACTGAAATAAAATCTATTCAAGAATATGCTACACATAAACTTTCTGAGCTAAATGTTCCTCTTGGAGGTGGGGGTAATTATATACTTTTATATTTTTTAATAAGAAAAATTAAACCACTTAATGTTGTTGAGACTGGTGTTGCTGCTGGATGGACTAGTTTAGCTGCGCTCAGAGCTCTGAAAAAAAATGGCAAAGGCTTTTTATACTCAAGTGATTTTCCTTATTTTAGACTAGATAATCCAGAACAGTATATTGGTTATTTAGCTCAAAATGAAACTAATAAAAAAAATTGGTTTTTAGATATAAGAGGTGATGATGTAGCTCTTCCTGAAATTAAAAAGCAATTGAAAAACCACGATATTGATTTACTGCATTATGATAGTGATAAATCTTACTCTGGAAGAGCCAATGCCTTGCAAACTCTAAACTTAAAATTAAACTCCAAGACGATAGTAATTTTTGATGATATACAAGATAACTTACATTTTAGAGATTTTGTTAAAGATAATCAAAAATCTTTTTGTGTACTTGAGTTTGAAGGAAAATTTATTGGTATTGTTGGTTATGAAGTATTATTTACAAAATAACATTTTTTATAATTTTGGGTTTATAATTGGTTAAAAGAATTATTCATCAAATTTCACTTTCTGAAATTGGAGGCGTACAAAGATCATTTTCTTTATATTTGGCTCACGCTTTAGAAAAAAGTGATTTTAATCACCTCGTTTGTAGTATGCATGATTTTATTGAAAATTATAATAATGTTAAAGAGCATCACACTAACATAAGTTCATCACTATTAAATAAGATAAAATTTATCTATTATATTTATTCAAAAAATTATTTAATTCATTTTTATAATAATTTAGGAAGTCACTCTATAAATAGATTGTTAAAATTTGTACCTAGTTCAAATATCATTTTTCATGAAAGAGGAACTGCATGGAATGCAAATGATAGGATGAAAGAGATATATCAGCATAATGCTTCAAGAGCTAGAATCATACTTGCAAATTCAAATGCATCTAAATTAATGCTCACTAAACGTTTTGGAATAGATGAGAGTAAAATTAAAGTGATCTATAATGGTTTCTTAAATAAAAATTATAAACCTGTATCTCAAGAACATGAAAGATATAGTAAAAAATTTAGCGTGGGTTACATTGGTAGACTTGATACCCCCAAAGGAGTACATATTTTAATAAAATCAGCTAAAAATTTACCCGATTATGATTTTTTTATTGCAGGTACTGGAGTGTGGAAAAATACATTAAAGGAACTAGCAAAAGGATATGAAAATATTTACTTTTTAGGAAGTATAAAAGAACCACTAAAATTTATATCAAAAATGGACACTATAATTGTTCCATCTATACGTGAACCACTAGGCAATACAGTTATAGAAGCTGGATATTGTAAAAAACCTGTAATAGCTTCAAATATAGATGGCATAGCAGAAATAATTGAAAATGGTGTGAGTGGCATACTAATAGATCCTGAAAATGATCTTTCATTTAATACACTGCCAAAAGACGCAGCTCCAATACCAAAAGTAGTTATAAATCCAAAAACTCAAGAATTACAAAAACCTAAAGAGATTGATCATATTAAATTATGTGAATCTATTGTTAAATTAGAAGTAAATCCATTTCTTAGAAAAAATTATGGAGATAAGCTTCATGAGACTGTAAAAGAAAAATTTAATATTGAGGTTTATTTTGAAAAATTGGAAAACATCTATAAAAAGTTTTAAAATACTAGTTTCATCAATAAAATTGCTTATATTTTAATCTATAATAAGTAAATTCAAATATTAAGTTCAAAGACTTGCAGGTTGTATAATAAGATTTAATATAGAAATTATATGAATAATAATAAAAAAATTGTTGTCACTGGTTCAGCAGGTTTTATTGGCTCAACTGTTTGTGGGAAACTTTTAAGGCGTGGAGATAATGTTATAGGTATTGATAATCATAATGATTATTATGATCCAAGGATTAAAGATGCAAGATTAGAAAAACTTACAAAATACTCTAACTACCAACATTATAAAATAGATATAAGTGATAAAAAAAGTTTAGACGATGTATTTAAGCAAAATAAACCTCAAAAAGTAGTTAATTTAGCAGCTCAAGCAGGTGTGCGTTATTCTATTGAAAACCCACTAGCTTATATTAATAGTAATATTGTTGGATTTGCTCATCTTTTAGAAAACTGCCGATACCATAATATTGAACATTTGGTTTATGCTAGTACTTCAAGCGTATATGGTGCAAATACTAAAATGCCTTTTTCAGAACATGATAGTGCTAATCATCCATTATCTGTTTATGCAGCTTCTAAAAAATCAAATGAATTAATGGCACACACATATAGTCATCTTTATCAGTTACCAACAACTGGTCTTAGATTTTTTACAGTTTATGGACCTTGGGGAAGACCAGATATGGCTTTATTTAAATTTACTAAAGCTATTTTGGAAGAAAAACCTATCGATGTGTTTAATCATGGAAAACATACAAGAGATTTTACTTATATTGATGATATTGTAGAAGGAATAATAAAAACTCTTGATAATATAGCAACTGGCAATTCAATTTGGAATAGCAACCAACCAGATCCTGCAACTAGTAAAGCACCATGGAAAATTTATAATATTGGAAATAATAAACCAGTACAGCTTATGGATTATATAGATGCCTTGGAAAAAAGCTTAAATAAAAAAGCAAAAATTAATTTTTTACCCTTACAGCCAGGTGATGTGCCAGATACTTATGCCAATGTAGATAATTTAAAAGAGAAATTTGGCTATAAGCCTTCAACATCAGTTTTTGAAGGAATATCTGCATTTGTCAAATGGTATAAAGACTATTATCGGGTATGATTAATAGTACTAAAAAACTTAAATTAGCTATTATTGGTTTAGGCTACGTAGGTTTACCCCTTGCATTAGAATTTGCAAAAAAAAGATCATTAATTGGTTTTGATATAGATAAAAAAAGAATTAAGGAATTAAATTCTGGAATAGATAAAAACTTAGAGATAACAAAAAAAGAACTTAAAAATATTAAACAGTTAACTTTTACTAATGAAGAAAAAAATCTAAAATCAGCAAACTGTTATATTGTTACTGTTCCAACACCTATAAATGAATCCAAAGAACCAAATTTAGAACCATTACTAAAGGCTAGTAAAATTGTCAGCAAAGTTATTAAAAAGAAAGATTTAATAATTTATGAATCAACTGTTTATCCTGGTTGTGTTGAAGAACAATGCGTTCCTGTTCTAGAGAAGTTTTCAAAATTAAAGTTTAACCAAGATTTTTTTTGTGGTTATAGTCCTGAGAGAATTAATCCTGGGGATAAAGAACACACAGTAACAAATATAAAAAAAATTACTTCAGGATCAACAACTGAAATTGCAGATTTAGTAGATGATTTATATAATGAAATTGTAACTGTGGGCACTCATAAAGCTCCTAGTATAAAAATTGCAGAGGCTGCAAAAGTAATTGAAAATACACAGCGTGATTTAAATATTGCCCTAATTAATGAACTATCAATACTTTTTAGCAAAATGAATATTGATACTCAGGCAGTATTAGATGCAGCAAGCAGTAAATGGAATTTTTTACCTTTCAAACCAGGATTAGTTGGTGGCCATTGTATTGGGGTAGATCCTTATTATCTTACTTACAAAGCTAAAGACATAGGTTATCACCCCAAAGTTATTTTGGCAGGTAGAGAGCTTAATGATAATATGGGTAACCATGTAGTATCTCAGTTAATAACAAAAATGAAAAAAAAAAATATACAAATAAAAAATTCTAAAATTTTAATTATGGGATTAACTTTCAAGGAAAATTGTGCGGATATTCGTAATTCTGGTATTAAGAATGTTATCGAAGGATTAAAAAAATTTAATTGTAATTTAGATCTTTATGATCCTTGGGCCGATAGTCAGGAGATAAAAAAAACACATAATATAACCCCAATCCTAAAGCTTAGTCAAAATACTTATCATGGAGTTATAATAGCTGTTTCACATGATCAATTTAAAACTATGGGAATTAATAATATTTATAAATTATGTAAAAAAAAGCATGTCATTTATGATTTAAAACATTTATTTCCTAAAGACTTAGTTGATTTGAGATTGTAAATGTACCTTAATTAAATAGAAAATTGTAAATAAATAAATTGAAACATTTTTGAAAAAAAATCTCTTATCTAAAATTGATAATGTCAAAAAAACTTAAAATCATTCGTGTCACAACAAAACCTGAAGCTTTACTGATACTTCTAAGAGGACAGTTAAAATTTATAAATAACTTTCATGATTTGATTGGGGTTTCTAGTCCTAATGAAAAACTTACTCATGTTATGAATCAAGAAGGTATACGAGTTATTCCACTTGATATGACAAGAAAAATTACTCCAATAAAGGATATGGTTGCTTTGATAGGAATGATTAGAATATTGAGGAAAGAGCGACCTGATATAGTTCATTCTCACACACCTAAAGCAGGCATTATTGCTATGCTTGCTTCTTTAATATGCAAAGTTCCACATAGACTACATACTGTAGCAGGCCTACCATTGATGGAAACATCTGGATTTAAGAAAAAAATATTACTATTTATTGAGTGGCTAACATATCGATGTGCTACTAAAGTTTGCCCTAACTCCAATGGAATCAAAAAATTTATTTTAGAAAATATTTCTATATCTAAAAATAAGTTAAGAGTTATAGGGTTTGGAAGCAGTAATGGTGTTGACCTAGAATATTTTGATAGAAGTCAAGAGGTTAATCACTCTTCTCTTGTTTTTAGAAAAAAATTTAATTTAGAAAATGTATTCTCATTTATTTTTATAGGACGCATTGTAAAAGATAAAGGTATTGAAGAGTTGTTAAAAGCTTTTCTAAGATTAAATAGAGAGTTTGGTGATATAAGGTTGATAATCTTAGGTCATGAAGAAAGAGACTTAGATCCAATATCATATGAGTCAAAAAATACTCTATCAACAAATAAAAATATAATAAACCTAGGATTTAAAACTGACGTTAGGGCATTTTTAGCTTCAAGCAATTGTTTAGTTTTACCATCTTATAGAGAAGGATTTCCTAACGTAATTCTTCAAGCTAGCAGTATGCAGGTTGCATCCATTGCTTCAGATATAATTGGGTGTAATGAAATTATTCATAATAAAGTTAATGGATTGCTGTTTAAACCCAAAAATATTGAAAGCCTATATTTAGCCATGAAAAAAATCTATTTAGATAAAGAACTCACTAGAATGTTAGCAATCTCTGCAAAAAAAAATGTAATTGAGAAGTATAACAAAGACTTTATTCATAATGAAATTTTATCTTTTTACTCTAATTTGAATAACAAAATTGATGAGAAAATTTAAGACATATCTTGTAGATATTAAGATAAAACTAAAAGTAAATTTACTAATTTTTTATTATAAAAATTATATGATTTGTTATAGAGATTAGATTATAATGAAAACTATATTAAAAGATTTTATAAAAAGTGCTAGGACTCTATATGGTAATAAATTTATTCCTTTACATAGACCTTCATTTAAAGGTAATGAAAAAAAATACTTAGTTGAATGTATAGATACAAATTATGTGTCTTCAGTTGGAAAAAGAGTCATAGAATTTGAAAAAAAAATTGCAAAGTTTACTGGTTCAAAATATGCCGTTGCAACTGTTAATGGAACCAATGCTCTTTATATTGCAATTAAGCTCTCCAAAGTAAAACCTGGTGATGAGGTAATCTCGCAGGCACTTACGTTTGTAGCAACATGTAACGCTATTACTTATGCTGGTGCAAATCCTATTTTTGTTGATGTAGATAAAGACACAATGGGTTTGAGCCCCACTGCTTTAAAAAAATTTTTAAAAAAAAATGCAAAGAAGCATAAGAGTGGAGCTTATAATAAAAAAACTGGAAAAAAAATAGCCGCATGTGTACCCATGCATACATTTGGTTTTCCTTGTCGAATTAGAGAAATATGTGATATCTGTGCAGAGTGGGGCATAATGGTTATAGAAGATGCTGCAGAGTCGTTAGGTAGTTATGTTGGTAAAAAGCATACAGGTACATTCTCCTTAATGTCTTCATTTAGTTTTAATGGAAACAAAATTATAACAACAGGTGGTGGAGGCATGTTAATCACTGATAATTTAGAACTAGCTAGAAGAGCTAAACATATCACTACTACTGCAAAAGTTACACATCCATATGAGTATATACATGATGAGATAGGTTATAATTATAGAATGCCTAATTTAAATGCAGCATTAGGTTGCGCCCAAATGGAATCTTTAAATGAGTTTTTATTGATAAAAAAAAAAATAGCCAATCATTGGCAACAGTTTTTTAAAAAACGAAGTGTTAATTATATTCGTCCATTAAAAAATTATGAAGCAAATTACTGGCTTAATACGATAGTTTTAAAGACAAAAAAAGAAAGAGAAATATTTCTGAAATATACAAATAAAAACCAAGTAATGACTCGCCCAATATGGAGGCTAATGTCTGAGCTTGATATGTTTAAAGATTGTCAAAATGATGGACTTAAAAACTCTCTTTGGTTACAAGATCGTGTAGTAAATATACCTTCAAGTGTTTTAGATGAAGCATAAAAATAAGATATTAAAAAATAAAATTGATCAAAGACAAATATATTTAGACGTAGCAAAACTCCATATGAGCTCTATCAAAAATGGTTTTTTAACTAGTTTAGGTGTAAAATTTTTAGCCTTAATGTATCGTTGTATTAATGAAGCAAATTTTTCAACTTTGATTGTAAAATATAATGACTGCAAGTTAATAGGCTTTGTTACAGGTTCACTTGGTACAGTAAGTCTTTATAAAAAAATGTTTAATCATCCTTTAGATCTCGTACTAGCTTTGTTTCCAATTATGTTTAATATAAATAAAATTAAAAAGATTTTTGAAATTTTTAATCATATGTCTGGAGCAAAGAGAGAGAAATATCCAAAAGCAGAGCTATTAACTATTTGTGTTGATTCAGATTACCGTCGTCAAGGTGTTGCAATTGATTTGTATCAACAATTATCAAATTATTTTAAATCTAAATCTATTTCAAAGTTTGTTATTATTGTAGGTCAATCTCTTCAAGCAAATTCATTTTATAGAAATCAAGGAGCAGAAGTGGTAGATGGCATTGAGATTCATAAGAATATCAATTCAAATTTATATATTCAGAAACTTTAAATAATGCAAAGATCATTTGATATTTTTTTTTCTTTTATTGCCATTATAGTTTTATTTCCACTTTTTTTATTCACTATTTTAACATTAAGATTCACTGGTGAGAGAGAGATTTTCTATAAACAGAGTCGTATTGGAAAAAATAGAAAAAGTTTTAAATTATTAAAATTTGCAACAATGCTTAAAAATAGTGAAAAAAAAGGAGCTGGTACTGTCACATTAAAAAATGATGTTAGAATACTACCCTTTGGTAAATTTTTACGAAAAACAAAACTTAATGAACTTCCTCAACTGTTTAATATTTTTATTGGTCATATGAGTATAATTGGCCCCAGACCACTTCATGAAAAACAATTTTCTTTTTATAATGAAAACGATCAAAAATTAATTTCCTCTGTTAGTCCAGGATTATCTGGAGTGGGTTCTATTATTTTTCGGGACGAGGAAAATATTCTTCAAAATAGTAGTGATCCAGATAAAGTTTACAAAAAAAATATCACACCTAGAAAAGCTAAATTTGAGAAATGGTATGTTAAAAATAAATCTCTATATTTATATTTTAAATTAATAGTACTAACTTTGATTGTGGTAATATTTCCTACGATCAACATATCGAGATATTTCAAAGGCATTTAGTAGTTTCATTGGTAATTTAATTACTTAAAAATATATTATTTTATAGAGGATAGATTTTTTTTATTAAACAGCTATAAATTAAAAAAATTTAGTCAATTTTTCAAAATGAAAAAAAATATTATTACTAATGATTATTGGAAAGATATAGATATTAGGCTTGAAAAACTTGTCAAATATGGAGCAGTTAAGTTACCATCTTTAGAAAGATTTAATTTGGATTTATTGGCAAAAGATATTTCGTCAGAAATGTGTAATGCAACTTTTAAAGAATCAAGTTCAAGCCACATTAGATTTCTTAACAATATTGAAGTTAGCAAGTATCTTGCTCCGAAATTACTAGGCATTGCTCAGAAAGTTCTAAATTACAAAGGAGATTTATCTAATCAATATCATATTGCTAGAAAAGTTGAGCCTGGAAACACTGAAGAAATGTATCGAGCTCATTTTGATTCTCATATTTTTACAATGGTTTTACCCATTAAAATTCCAAATTCTTTGTATGGAAATGAATGTGGTGAACTTATATATTTTCCAAATGCTAGAGAAAACCCTAAAAATGAGATGAATAATTTTTTAGATAAGCTTTATTTTAAAAAATATGGGTCAAAAAAAGGTTTGGATAAAAAAATTAACGGTAAAAAAAAAAAAGTTGATAGTTTTAAGGATTATCAACCACTACTTTTTTTTGGTAAAACAACACTACACACGAATTATCCAGTTTCACAAAATTGTTCAAGTTATAGATTAACATTATTAGCTCACTTTTTTGACGATTCACCAAAATATGGTATTGGTAGTTTGTTGAGATTTTTTAGAAATAGATAATTTAAATTATCAAACCCAAATATTAAAAATATTATCTATTTTTAAAATTAAAGTATTTATCTCTCACTATAAAAAACACTATAAAAAACACTATAAAAAAAATTAAAGATGTTAAAGGATTAATAAATTTAAATGTTAAATATCCAATAACAAATAAAGTTAAGTTAAAAAAAGATAATAAAAGAACTGTTAGTGAATTTGACTTTGTTTTGTTAATTAAAGAGTGATGCAAGTGATCTCTGCCTGCTTTAAAGAGGCCCTTTTTATTTTTTAATCTTATTAAGTTAATTGATATAAATTCATAGACAAAAATTTGAATAGACCATGCTAGTAAAATTGGGTGGACTATTTTTTGATTAGCGAGATGTATTATAATAAAAGCTATTATAAACCCTAATAGCAAACTACCACTATCTCCTAAAAATAATTTTGGAAGTTTAAAAAGTGCAAAATTAAAACATAAAAAAATACATATAGGTACTATTATTATTATTAAAAACATCTTAGTATTTTCATCTGATGTTAAAAAATACAAAATAGCCAAAACAGAAATTGATACTGAACTTAGTAAACCATCCGCACCATCAAAATAATTGAAAGAGTTTATCAAAAATAACACGCTTATTAATGTAAAGGGTATTGAAAAAGTTCCTAAATTTAAACTAAACCAATTGTAGTCTCCAATTTGGGTCAAGCCCATGTTTTCAAAAACAATTAAATAAAAAATTGGAATAATCTGTAAACTTAGTTTTCCACCTACGTTTAAGTTATAATTATCATCTATTAAACCCAAAACTGCAATTAAAAAGCCTATTGATAAAATTAAGTTAAGATCTTTACCGGCAATATTAAATATTGGTATCGCAAATATGTAAATAATACTTATAGCTATTCCACCAGTATGAGCAGTGGGTCTAGAGTGAATCTTTCTCTTATTTGGTAAATCTACCAAATTTAACTTATAAGAAATTAATGCTATAGAAAGCAATAGTAAAAAACATAAAATAGAGTAAAAAAATATACTGTTATGCATCTTGTTGGTTTAATGTTATTGATAAATTGATATAAAATAAAAATTGTTACAGTTAAAATAACATATATTTCAAAGCAACATAGTATTAATTTCAAGTTATGGTTATTTATAATTATCTTATAATTATATTAAATTATAGAAATGAAAAACTAATTTAATGATCTTTAATTCCATCAAAGAAAAAATTATTTTTTATAATTCTCCAGTTATTTTATTTTGTTTATTACCCATTTTTTTAATTACCGGTCCTTTTTTAAGCGACTTGTCAATTTCTATTATTAGTTTGTTATTTTTAACACATTGTTTAAAAAAAAAAAATTTTTTATATTTTAAAAATAGATACTTTTTATTCTTTTTAATTTTTTGGATTTATTTAGTTTTTAATTCTTTAGGAAATAATTTCAATTTTGATAGTTTAAAAATTTCCTTCTTTTATTTTAGATATGGAGTTTTCATAATTGCTGTCGCAACACTATTAGAAGTTGATGACAGGTTTATAAAATATTTTTTTTATTGTATTTTCTTATGCTTTGCTATTTTAATAATAGATGGATTTTATCAATACTTTTCTGGTGTAAATATTTTAGGATGGGAACATCATGGAAGAGTGTCTAGCTTTTTTGGTGATGAAAAAATTTTAGGAAGCTATTTAAGTAGATTGTGGCCAATATTTTTTGGTATATCAATATTTTACTTTAAAAAAAAAGATAAATTATTTTTTTTATTCATATTAATTTTTATTTTATCAGAGGTCTTAATTTTTTTAAGTGGGGACAGATCATCATTTTTTTATATTAATCTTTCAGCAATATTTGTTATTTTGTTATCTAAAAAATTATTAAAATTAAGATTAATTACTTTATCATGTAGTATTTTGATATTAGTAGTTATTAGTTTAATTAACCCTGCAGCTAAAGAAAGAGTATTTGATAAGACTCTTAATCAAATGAGTCTATTTGATGATAAAAAGGAAACTCATATTTTCTCACTGCAACACACCCATCATTATATAACTTCTTACAAAATGTTTTTAGATAATAAAGTTTTAGGAGTTGGTGTAAAAAATTTTAGAAATTTTTGTGACGATGAAAAATATAAAGTAAGTAAGTGGTCTTGTTCTACTCATCCTCATCACACATATGTCCAAATATTAGCTGAAACAGGGATTATTGGCTTTCTATTTTTGTTATTTGTTTTTTTTTACTTTTGTAAATATGTTATTAAGCACTTAATTTCAAAATTTAAGAGTACATATTATTTTAATGACTTTGAAATTTGTATTCTTTCAGGTATAGCCATTTACGTTTGGCCACTAGTACCAACTGGAAATATATTTAATAATTGGTTGAATATTGCAATGATCTTGAATTTCCCTTTTTTAATTTGGAGCAGAAAGCAGATTAAAGACGACTAATATTATTTATTAATAGATATTTAAAATTTAATAAGTTTTTTTTGCTTATAAACCCCTAAATTGCTAGTTAATTTTTTTTTATCATTTACTAATTAAACTTTTTTCAGTAAGAAGTGCTGCCTGGTAATTATTGCAAAGTAGCAATACCCGATCTCATTCTGAACTCGGAAGTCAAGCCCTTCAGCGCCAATGGTACTTTGTCTTAAGACATGGAAGAGTAGGACATTGCCAAGCTATAATTGCAGGATTTTTGTTTTTATTTAGTGCTTCAAGTTATGTTTTGCATACAGCTTTTATGCAATTTAAGTCTATAATTTTTAGACAAAAAAGACCATTAACTGATTATCAGGTACGATTATTAGCAGGAATTTTAATAACAGTTTGGTCGTTAGATCCAAATGGTAATTTTATTAATAATTGGTTAATGATAGTTTATAGCCTACCAGTAGTGTTCTATCTTCAATCAATTTATTCTAAGAAAAGTAGAAAATAGACTCATTAAATTTTTTATTTAATATTTTTATTTAAATAAAATTAATAATGGTATATTTGTTTAACTTTTATGACAAAAAATATTCAAATAGATAACAATGAAGCCAATTTAATTGAATTGATGAAAACGGTTTGGGAGGGCAGGTGGAAGATAGTTGTTGCTGTGGTTATCCCATTTGTAGCTATGATAAGTTATCAATCAATCCAGACAAAAAACTTTACTGCCATAACTGAAATTAAACCTATGGGCTCTTCAGAAATGAACAAATACCTTGCTTTTAATAATTTACTTAATAATGCTAATATTAGTTCTAATGCGGATATGGCCAATCTTCAACTCGTTACAAACGATATAGGAAAAATTTCTCTAATTAGAAGTTCAGGTCTTTTAAGTTTATATATTGATATACTTAACGATAAATTAGTATTTGAAGAAGCTATTCGTAAATTTGATTTATTAAAGGCCAGTCAATATAATAATGACCAAGAATATAATGATGCGATTACCAAACTTGCTTCATCAATAAAAATTTTTTCGCCTATCGCTACAGTTAGTGCAAAAAAAGGAAATTTAGAAACTTCTTATCACACTATTAATTTTGTACATCATGATGCTGAAAAATGGAAAAGTCTTTTGATGTATGTAGATGAATCAGCAAGTAAAATTGCAAAAAAAATTCTAGTAGAAAAATATAATAGTACTTTATCATTTTTACAAAAAAAACGAAAATATGAACTTCAAGATATTACAATTAAAATTAATAATTATTTAATTGATTACGAACGTGAAGTTTCTGATCATTTAGCATATTTAAGAGAGCAAGCAGCAATAGCCAAGAGATTAGGAATTGCAAAAAATACAATTGAAGTACAAACATTCGGTAATCAAAATGCATCGGTATCAAATATTCAAACAGATTCGTCTTTTTATTTAAGAGGTTATGAAGCGATTGATAAAGAAATAGAATTAATAGAATTACGTAATAATAAAAAGGCATTTATTAAAGGATTGTTTAAATTAGAAAAAAAGAAAAGAGCAATTAAACAAGATCAAACTATAGAACGAATTAAATTAATTTTTCAATCAGATCTACTAGCGGATAGCAAAAAATTTTCTGCTGGATCAATAAAAGCTACTACAACTAAATTTGAATATAATGATAATAAAAATATGTTAGTGATGACTATAGTGATTGCTTTAATGGCTGGAATATTTTATGTTATAATCTCTAATGAATTTCAGTCTCAAAGAGTTTCTAGAAAAAAAACTAATTAAACCTACTTTTTAATCATAAAATTAGGAGCTTCTTTGATTTAATTGCTAAAGATTAATCTTTACATCATTCTTTAATTTTAGTAATAACTACTGCCTGGTGATTATTGCGAAGGGGCAATACCCGATCCCATTCCGAACTCGGAAGTCAAGCCCTTCAGCGCCAATGGTACTTTGTCTTAAGACACGGAAGAGTAGGACATTGCCAGGCTATAAAAAATTATTATGAAAATTAAAAGCTCATTAAAATCATTAAAAAAAAGAGACCTTAATTCTAAGTTAGTAAGAAGAAGAGGTAGAGTTTACATAATTAACAAAACAAACCCAAAATTTAAAGCAAGACAGAAGTAGTTTTTATGGACAATGAAAACCATAAAAGCACTTGGAATAATTTTACTAAGTTTGTATTGTGGGGAACTGTCGCTGTTATAGTTGTTTTAGTTTTAATGGCAATGTTCCTGATATAAAGATCTCTTATGAGAATAGTTTCAATTTTAGAAAATCAAAATATTGAGAAAAGAATAGCAATTACTCCTGAGATTGCAAAAAAATATATAGCTCTTGGTTTTGATATTACTATAGTTGAAAAATATGGTGAACACTTAGGATTTAAGGATAGTAATTATAAAGAATTAGGTGTTAAAATTTCTAGTAATGAAACTGAAGCCTTAAGTGATGCTGATATCATTCTTCAATTAGGATTTTTATCTGATGAAAATATCTCAAATTTAAAAGAAAACCAAACTTTAGTTGGGGTGTTTAATCCTTATGTTAATAAAGAAAAAATAGAAAATTTATCTAAAAAAAATATTAATATTTTTTCTTTAGAAATGCTTCCTCGAATAACTAGAGCTCAATCAATGGATATACTCTCTTCTCAAGCTAACCTTTCTGGTTACAAAGCAGTCATAGAGTCGTTTGCAAATTTTGAAAAAGCAATACCAATGATGATGACAGCAGCTGGTACAATTCCAGCAGCAAAAGTGTTAGTGGTTGGTGCGGGTGTGGCTGGTCTTCAAGCCATTGCAACTGCAAAAAGAATGGGTGCAATAGTTTTTGCAACAGATGTTAGAATGACATCAAAAGAACAAGTTGAAAGTTTAGGTGGAAAATTTTTAACAGTTGAGGGATCAGAAAATTTAGAGACTGAAGGGGGTTATGCAAAAGAAGCATCTGAAGAATTTAAAAAAAAACAAGAGGATCTTTTAGCTGAAACCTTAAAAAAAATTGACATTGTAATATGTACAGCTTTAATTCCAGGCAAAAAAGCTCCATTAATCATCAAAGGTTCTATGATTGATAATATGAATTCTGGATCTATTATTTATGACTTGGCTGCAGTTCAGGGTGGAAATTCAGAGCTTACTGAAGTTGATAAAATTGTAGTTAAAAATGGAGTAAAGATTATGGGTGAAACAAATATTTTAAATAAGCTTCCCGTTTCAGCTTCAAACCTATATTCAAAAAATGTGTTTAATTTTGTGTCAAATTTATATGATAAAGAAAATAATAAGATTAATATTAATTTAGA
>ENA-OSJC01000202-OSJC01000202.1-marine-metagenome-genome-assembly--contig:-NODE-202-length-60366-cov-5.759873_pt1 | contig 60366 bp, 61 predicted proteins | sample MGYA00237885_ERZ534234 | MGnify/ENA primary metagenome ERZ534234 (study PRJEB26413, sample SAMN06343907) | marine metagenome | isolation source: coastal waters | place: Atlantic Ocean: West Antarctic... | reverse complement strand
TATCAAACCACCACGAGCTAAATTAATTAACACGGCATTTTTTTTTAACATTTGAAGTTTTTCTTTATTTATTATATTTTTAGTTGAATTATCTAATGGCAAATGAAGTGAAACTACATCGGACTCTTTTAAGAGATTATCTAAAGTAACTGAGGTAACTTTATTTTCTTCATAAAATTCTTTATAATTTAAAATATCATAAGCAAGAATTTTACAGTTATATGGTCTTAAAAGTTTAACGAGGTCTTTACCAATATGGCCACATCCAATAATTCCAATTGTAGAGCCTGATAACTGCCTACCCTTAACTTGATACCAATGGCCACCTCTAACCTCCATATTAGCAAAAACTGAGCGATGAAGAAGTGCTGTAGCAGACGAAACTACTAACTCAGAAACTGATCTTTTGTTAACTCCTGGTTTCCATCCAATTTTTACACCATGAGTATGTAAAGAATTGAGATCAATCATATCTAAGCCAACACCATACTTACCAATAACTTTTAACTTAGGGAGGTGTGATAAGATCGAATCATCAATAACTTCAAGTGCAGTGATAGCCTTTTCATACCCATCTAGAAAGTCAATCAAAGATTGTCCACTCAATGACAACCCTTCATCATTGAATTTTGCATCAGGATAATCTTTTATCACTGCGGCTCTTAGCAAAGGGTTTTTAGAAAATGATCTGGAAGCAACAGCTAAAGAAGTCAATTTATCTTCCTGCATATATAGAAAAATATTCATTAATAATAGATAATAACATCTCATTATTATCATATAAATCAATGGTAATGTTACCATCCAGATCTGGAAGTATAAGTCTTAGTTGCGTTGAGCTATTTTTTTTATCTTTAGCTAGAGCATTGATTAAAGTATTAACATCAATATTAACTTGACGATATGATTTACAATTTATATCTAGCACGGAATGCATTCTTTCAAAATGGTAAATATTGGACACACCTAATTTTGCAGCCACATAATTAGCGATATCCATTCCCATAGTAACAGCAATACCATGAGGTATAGCATAGTTTGTTGCAGACTCTATTGCATGACCAAAACTATGTCCATAATTCATAACATTTCTTGGTCCAACATCAAACTCATCAATTTCTATCAATTTCTTTTTCATTAACAAGGACTGATAGATAAATTTTTCCATTATTATTGAATCATCTTTAACTTGATCATAGCTTTCTGATATGAGATCAAAACTTTCAGGTGAATTTATAGCATGCACTTTAATCATCTCTCCAATCCCAGATAAAATATCTCTTTCTTTCAATGATTTTAAAAATTTAGTATCAATAATTACTTTATTTGGAGGCGTAAATGTTCCGAGTATATTTTTAACGTCTCCAGAGTTTATTGATGATTTGGAGCCTATACAGGAGTCTGACTGCGCCAGTAATGTGGTTGGATAAAAAACCCAAGGAAGCCCTCTCATCATTGTAGTAGCAAGAAAGCAAGTTATATCCTGAATAATGCCGCCCCCTATAGCAACTAAGTTCTGACCCCTTCTAACTTTTGCATCTACTAGTGAATCAACATATAAAGGAAACTTATCAAGCGATTTATTTTCCTCAGTAGCCTCAATCAAGAGTACTCTATGAGAATTAAGAATATTACTGAGCTGGTCTCTATATATGTGTCCAATATTTTTATCAACTATATAAAAATTATTATCGTTAATCTCACTATTTAAGTTATTCATGTTGCCGCTCATAAAGCTAACAATATACTCACCCTTATGGGAATTAATATTAATAGTCTTAGACACGAGAAAATCCACCATCAATCATTATATTTTGACCCGAAATATAAGTGTTCTCCTCACTAACTAGAAAACTAACAAATGAAGCAACTTCATTTGGCTGTCCAAGTCGCTTGATTGGAATTATATTTTTTATTTCTTCAATGCCTTTCTCCCCCAATACTTTTCGAGTTAAATCAGTATCAATAAAACCAGGGGCAACACTATTTGCAAGAATGCCCATCGAGGCAACTTCTGCAGCCAAAGAAACTGTCATTCCATCCAAGGCAAATTTACTTGAAGAATATGAGGCCCGATACTCTTTAGTAACATTCCCCCAAATAGATGTAATATTAACTATTCTTCCCCAGTTATTTTTTTTCATATAAGGAATAACAGCTTGACACAATAGAAAAGGAGTTTTTAAATTAACTTTTTGAATATTGTCAAAATCTACAGCATCAATCTTGTCGAACTCACCAATTTTATTTATTCCAGCGTTATTAATCAAGATATCGATTGGTTTTTGTTTTAAATATGCAATAAAGTCTATAACAGAAGAGTCATTTAAAAAATCAACTTGGCAAAAATCTGCACCAGTAGGGTAATTTGAAGCATTTTTTTTACCAGTACCAGTAACAGTGACATCAATTCCATCTTGAATGAGACGCTTGGCAATAGAGTAGCCTATTCCTCTAGTACCTCCTGTAACAACTGCACAATACTTATTTTTAGCCATAATTATTACTTTTTTACTAAACGCATCAAATAATTTCCAACAAGATGGTCCAAAATCATATGCGCATCTTCAGCAGGTCCATATTCGCCTTTTTCAGTAGGAACATGCACAGAAAAATCAACTATTTCTTTCATTTTTCCTCCATCAAATGCAGAAATACCTACTGTAATAGCACTCATTTTTTTAGCTGTACCAATTGCATCAATAAGATTAGGTGAATTACCAGAAGCTGAGATAGCAACAACTACATCCTGCTTTTTGAGCAAGATTTTTAGCTGCTGGCTAAATATTTTTTCATAACCATCATCATTAGCAATTGCTGTTATAACTGATTGATTATCACAAAGACTAATCGCCCTAAAAGGTTTTTCATATGTTCTAGTTCCAATTGCAATATCATTAGCAAAATGACTAGCTGTAGCGGCACTTCCACCATTACCAATAAAAAATATCGTTGACCCTCTATCTCTAGCATCTAAAATCAACTTAACAAAGCTTTCTATTTCATTTAAAGAAATATTACTTAGTACTATTCCTAAATACTCAAAATATGATTTAGAGAATTCTTTTATATTTAAACTTTTTTTAAAAATTTGATCTATTTTATTCATACTTATTTTTTTAGATAAAAATTACATTAACTTACATATTATTTGCATTATTATATTCTTCAAGATGTCCAATGTCTCTCCAAGATTCATGAATTGGATAAACAATTGCACTTAAATTCTCTTTTTGAAGTCTATTAAATAGAGATGGCATATCACAATATTCATTTTGCTTTAAATAATCTAATGCGTTCGGCTCTAATACATAAACACCTGCATTGATATTACTTCGAATAATAGGTTTTTCTTCAAAACTAACAATATCAACACCTTTAGTATTCACAACACCAAAGGGATGCTGAGTTTCATAGAGCCTTACTGCCATAGTTGCATATGCATCTTTGTGTTGATTATGAAAATCTAGCAACTTGCTATAAGAAAAACCAGATACTATATCTGCATTTGTTACAATTACTGGTAAATTAGGTTTTTCATTAATTAAGCTTATTGCTCCAGCAGTTCCTAATGGGTGTTCTTCATTCAAATACTCTATTTCAATATCCCAAGAACTTCCATCTCCAAAATACTCCTGAATCATTTCACCTAAATAATGAATAGCAATAATAAAGTGGGAAAAACCCTCATCTTTTGCTTTTAAAATAACATGCTCAAGCATTGGCTTCCCATTTATCGGGAGAAGTGGTTTAGGACAATTCTTTGTTTTAGGTAAAAGTCGCTCACCCTTTCCGCCAGCCATAATAATTATTTTATTAAGCTTTTCTTTTTTTGCTATCATTTCATTTAATAAATAAAGCCCTAGTATTTTTTTATTTTTATCTACCACTGGAATTGCAATGAAATGATTAGAGCTCATTATTTGAATTACAGTTTCTTTAGTTATGTCTTCTCTAACAACTATTGGATTAATGTTCATTACATCCTTAATACTGTTATCAACAGTTAATCCTTTTAAAATTCCCCTCCTGATATCTCCATCATTAACTACGCCCAAAAGTATATTATTATCATTAATTATCAAAATAATTTGCATTGAAGATGTGCCTAAACTCACAATAGCTTCTTTTATAGTTGCATTAGTAGTTAATACTGCTTTTTTCCAATTTTGATTTATACTCATATTATTTCACCAAGCCTCTAAACCGCCATCAATAACTATATTTTGGCCTGTAACATAGCTTGAAGCATCTGATGCTAGATAAACTAGAGCGCCAACCATCTCTTCTTTAGATGCCATTCGACCTAAAGGTATACGATCAGAATATTGTTTTTTAAAAATATCACTTTGATTACTTTCCACTCCGCCTGGAGTCAGAGTATTCACTCGAATATTTTTATCTGCCCAGTAAGTTGCAAGGTATTTCGTAAGACCTACAATACCTGATTTAGTAAAAGAATAAACAGCCCTTGATCCCATTGAAACTCCTTTTACGGAGGAATTTTTATATATACGATGATCTGGCGCCATAATCCCATAAATAGAGGAGGTCTGGATAATACTACCTCCAATATTTTGATCTAACATTTGCTTACCAACAGCTTGGGCCATTAAAAAATATCCCTCCTCATTGACTGAAGATGTCAATCTCCATTCTTTAAGACTGCAATCTTCAAAAGCCACTGATGCTGTTTTTCCTTGCGCATTGTTATGAAGAATATCAATAGAGCCCATTTCTTTAACTACTAACTTTATAGCCGAACGAACCTCATCTGGAGATGAGGTGTCACACTTTATACCCATTGAAGTGACTCCATATTTTTCAGATAATTCTTTAGCAAAATCTTTTACTGCTTTTTCTTCAATGTCAATAATAACTACATTAGCACCAAATTCAGCAAGGCCAGAACAAAAGCACCTACCTAAAATACCAACCCCACCAGTAATAATTGCAGTTTTTCCGGTTAAATCAAAAAGCTTTCTATATTTTTTATGCGTCATGAATTTAACTCCTGTTTTTTCATTAATAATTCTACTATTTCGAAATCTAGCTCAGAGTCAATATCAACCGAACGATCTTCGGGCATAATAAATAGTGAGGTGTCGTCTGTTAGTACAGTTTTATTTTTATAAAATGCCTCTCTTTTCCATATATAAATTGAGGCATTCATGTCAAAACAACTAGGAGAGTCTTGACGCCTATAAATTGGATTATCTAAGGTTTTAGACCTTCTTACAAATCCCTTATTATTTAGCTCTACTAAATTAAAATATGGAGAACGACGCGAAGGGGCTGCGGTAATAAGATTATTTGAATCATTGCTACTCTCTAATTTCGCAATTGATCTTCTAATATCATCAATATTTCTTAATGGCGAAGTTGCATCTAAATCAATAATTGTATCAAACTTGGTAGAAGTAATCTCTTCTATAGTTCTTATGCAGTGTTGGATTGCAGGTAATTTTGCTGCCTGATCTGAAGCCATTTTATTAGGACGCTTGACTATAAAATCAACGCCCCAATCTTTTGATACATTTAGTATTTCTTTAGAGTCACTACTAACAACTATGAAATCAAAACAACCTGACTCCTTAGCTTGTAATATAGTATGAGCTATTAATGGCTTTCCCATAATAAGTCTTATATTTTTATTTACAACACCTTTGGAGCCTCCTCTCGCACAAATACTACAAATTCTTCTCATTGGTTATCCAGTTATTATTTTCTTTATATGCAGATTTTTCTGCAGCAATTATCAAACGCATTATATCTTTCCCACTATTAAAACTACAAATATGGTCATAGTTTTTTTCAATAATAGCTTTATGTTGCATATAGTAAGAGTAATTACTATCGAAGTACGAGGGAATTATAACGCCATCCTTTTCGAATGTTTTACTAATAAAGTCGATTCGAAAAACATTTTGAGAAGTGTTTACTATGACCTCCCTTCTAGTTGCTCTATCTAGATAATTTAACTGCAGAATACATATAGGGCATTTGACAGTTTCAAACATTAATCCAAATACATCATCACTATCGATATCTAATTCGCTATATTTTCCTCCTAGAGCCGCAACCCTCTTCCACCCACCTAAAATCCAATTCAAAAAATCTAACTCATGACTTAAGTCTCTTAAGACACCCCCACCTTCATTTTTTTTTGCAGAGTATGATTCACGATAGTCACGATTTGGCCTCCAATTAGGCAGATATTGACCAACATATGCCTGAGACGATATAATAGTTTGACCCTTTAATTCATCAAATAGTCTCTGAATTAAAGGATTAAACCTCATATTATAAGCCACAAAAACATCACTATAGTTTTCCTTTGGTATATTAATTAAATTATCTGAAAGTGGTTTTTCAATAAGAATAACTCCTTTGAAGCCTATTTTTTTTATTTTAATTAAGGTTGAAATATGATCACTTGTTTTATTTGCAATGACGATATAGTTTGGTTTTTTTGCAGAAAGTGCTTCAGTGATATTTGGATAACATCTTTCCATTTTTAAGTCTCTATTACTAACCACAGAGACTTCACAACCCAGGCTTTCTAAAACGTCTGAATGACGTTTTCCAATTGACCCATATCCAATTACTAAAGCTTGCATTATTCAGCTCAACTTATTAAAAAAATTATTTTATACCTTGAATTACCCATTCTGGGATTATATTAGATTGACTCTTATCAGTTCGGGTCACTAAATCATATCTTAAATCACTAAAAAGGTTATATATTTTTAATATTTCATCTTCAGATGTCAGTCTTATAATTCCATAATCAGCTCTCAGTGGCCCATCAGGCATTGTGATAAAAGTATTAAACTCATCAATTAATCTTGTACCAGTGCTTTCACCGCTCATACCTGTAGCAAAAGTTTTAGAAAAAATAGTTCCACTAGGCTTTAGTACACGATAAATTTCACTAAGTATTACTTTAGTATCTTTTAATGAGTTAGCATAGATACACTCAATATCAATTACAGAATCAAAAAAGCCATCTGGATATGGCAATTTCATAGCATCTCCTTGTTCGATTTTAGCAGTCAATCCATTATCCTTTAAATATGCTAAAGCGTCGTTTACCGCAATCTGGCTCCCATCAATACCAAATGCATTAAATCCTTCCCTGGCTAAATACCATAAATTAGCACCTGTCCCACAGCCTACTTCCAGAATATTAATTCTATTTCTATCAGGAACACTGTAATAATTCCGTGCGATAAAGCGAATTAATTCTTCTCCTGGATATTTACCCCATTCATTACTTGAAAAAATTTTATCCCAGCCTTTATCCCACATAATTACCTTTAAGTTATTTATTTATCAAAAACGATATTTTAAGAAAAAATTCGAAAACTCTTGTTTATCAGGATTATTTTTATCCCATTCATTGCAAAGAGTATGATATTTTTCATTATCTAAAATACAATATCCAACTTTAAATTGGCTTCTTTGCTTTGAGAACTTTGATTTAAATAAAAGCAGCCCATCATTTGGATCTTTTGACCTCCCACCACCAAAGTGTATCTTTTCAATATTAGATCTAAGCATATCTTGAGATACTTTAAAACGAAGTAGATCATTTGGTTTAAATTTTAAATATACTTCTTTACTGCCTGAAAGATGATAATGACAAAATTTATTCGAAAAAAGTAATAAACAGCCACCCATCAGTTCTCCATTTGGAGTGTAAGCCAAATAAACTAACCAGTTCTTTTTTCCTAACTGCTTTACTTTATCAAAATAATCCGAATTGAAATGATATTCAGACCTAGCACCAATTGTCATCATCCTTTCAAGATATATCTTACTAAATTTTTGTAAATCTTCATCATTTGAGCTAGACCTGATAACAGCCCCTTTTGTAATTAATGAATTCATTAGCTTCAGATGTTTTTTTGAATAATCTGATAAAACTTCAGTTAAATCTCTATTACAGTCTAACCAAACTGTATCTCTCTCATAGCGAATATCTAAATAATAACTAGGACAAAATCTATCATTATTAAGTAAGGGGTGAAATCTTATAAGTCCTGCTATTACTCCCATTCTTCTCATAAGGTCCGTAAAATTTTGCCACGCTAAATCTAAAAATTCATCACCATCAAAAGTAGAAATTGGTCCTGTATAGCCATATGCAGTTTCAAAATCCCATAAATTTTTTGTCCCACTAATTGGCCTTTTAATATAAGGTAAAAAGAAAATTTCACCTTGAGATTTAAAAACAAAAGACTCTATTAAAGCTGGAGAATTTTTATCAACATAAAGATTTAAATAGTTATAGTGAAAATAAATATCATTTAAACCATATCCATTAAATATGTCTAAATATTCATCCCACTCCTCTCCTGGGGAAATAATAGATGTCATATTATTAGACATAAAAACTATCTTACTAAGTCTCCCCAGTTAATTGGCTCATCTTTAATTAAGTCTCGCTCTAACTCTCTTCCTACTATTTGCATAATTTCCGAAGGTGAAATTCCAGTACCAGGTCTTTTACATACCAAATCATCTATTTTTAAAATTACACCTGATTTCAATTTACCTTTAGCTACAACACTTCTTCTAATACCACTCATATTTTTTCTTTCAGATTTAGTTGGATATTTATTACTATCTCCCAGCATGATTTTAACTCTTCGAATAACCTCTACAAATTCTTTTAACTCACTAGGATTTAGCGAAGCAGAATGATCTGGTCCATCCATATTACGATCAATTGTAAAGTGTTTTTCTATTACTGAACTTCCAAGAGCTACTGAAGCGATAGCTGCCTCCATTCCTAAAGAATGGTCAGAAAGACCAACAGGAATATCAAAAGTATTAAAAAAAGTTTTAATGACATTAATATTCATTTCATCAGCTGGAGCAGGATATTCTGAAGTACATTGTAAAACTGTTATTGGCAAATTTCCTCCACCACCTCGACGCAAAGCTTTTATTGCTAAAGCGACTTCATCTAATGTTCCTAGACCAGTTGATAAAATTACTGGAAGATTTTTCTTCCCTACTGCCTCAAGAAATTGAATGTGGTTAAGTTCTGTTGATCCGACCTTAATAATAGGCATATTAAGTTCATCAACTAAAAAATCAAGGCTTTCAAAACCATCTGGAGTTGATAAAAATTGAATACCAACCTTTTCACAATAAAGCTTCAACTCACGAAAACTATCATATGGCAAACATAGTCTTTTTGATAATTCAAAACGACTTTCAGTTTCTGGTGTATGTTTATCCAGATAATTCACCTTAAAAGCAAACTCTCCTGTAAGTTCACCAGGTTTCCATGTTTGAAATTTGATTGCATCTGCCCCAGAATTAGAAGCAATATCGATTAATTTTTTAGCTAAATTTATATCACCATTATGGTTTACACCTGCTTCAGCAATTATATATGGAGTAGAGTTATTCATAGCTTATGCACCGTAAGATAATTATCCATCTCTTTTAGAATCCTCGATAAATCATGCTCATGATACCTCTGATCAATTGGCAGACCTAAAATCTCTTTAGACAAAAGCTTTGAAGATTTACCTAATAAAGGCAATTTATTTTGCATAACTGGCCAATGGACTGGACAAAAAATTCCTTTAGATTTAAGATAAGCTCGGAGTGGATCTCTATGCTTTGAATCAACTCTTAGGGGAAATACAATACCTGGCCCAGTAGAATCATTAAAAATTGGACTAACAATATTTTCGTATTTATTTTGTTTAAAGGCATCTGACATCAACTTAAAGTTTCTCATGCGTTTATCCAATATATCTTTTAAACTAGTCCTTTTAATTATTGCAAGACTTAAAGTAGAAATTGATTCTATCTCATTATTGAAAAGTTTCCTATGACTTTCAAATAAGTCCAAGTAAAGTGACTCTATATTGTTAAAAGTGTCATCATCAAAAGAATTTTTTAACATTATTTCCTTTAATATTCCTGCTGAAATATAGTAGGAGGTTTGATCGTTAAAGTTATTATTTCTAGATAGACTACAAATCGGTTTTTTATTATTGAATATCACCAAACCTCCATCAGGGATTGGTAAAAACTTTCTTGGACTAGAAATAACGACATCAGCTCCCAGGTAATGATTACCTGAACGCACTATTGAAAGAAAAGCTTGTACAGCATCTACCATTACTAAAACATCTGGTCGAATTGATTTAATACATTCAATATAAGGCTGTAGATTACTTAATCCAAAATAATCAATTAACAAAACTCCACGTAAATTTTTATCTTTTAAAAAAAAATTTAAATCAGATATCTCTAACTTTAAGTCATCATTTATAGCAATAAATTTTTTTTCGATACTATCAAATACACTTGATACATCCCAGCATTGATAATCAGGCATCAGCATCCAACCATTTGATAATTCTTTACGCCAAGAGTCTAAAACTAAAGCAAAGCCACTTCTTCCAGACCTAGTCCAATAAACTTTTTCTTTTGAAACGCCTATCTGATCATAAATATCTCCTACTTCATCAGAAGATATCAATTCTGAATTAAATTCAAAAGAACCACCAATATAACTCATTAATTAATTCCCATTATTATCAAAAAAACTATTTTCTAATTCTTTAACTTCTTTTGTATTGATGAATTTTTTACTAATAATTTTTTTTCGACTAAAGGTCGAAAATATATAATAAAGATGCTGCATAATTTTTGAAGATGCATTTCCACTTCCATATGGGTTAAAACAAGAAATACTTTTATCCCATTTCATTGCAACGCCAATACCTTTAATAATCTCAGAACATTCATACCCAACATCAATAACATTATTTCCTCGCATTCTTCCTTTTTGTCGACTACCTATATTTACTACTGGCAAACTAAAGGATGGAGCTTCCACAAGTCCACTTGAAGAATTACCAATCATCATAGAGAGAAATCTAAGAGCACTAAGATATCTAGTTTGGCCAAGTGATTTAACTAACTTTCTATCTGGGCGTTTGTTAACGAATTTTTCCAATTCATCAATAATGTAGGTGGATTTTGCATCAGCATTTGGAAAAGTAATTAAATATTGAAGTCCAAATTGCTTTGAAGCCTGTTCTAAAGCTTTTAAAAACTCCCTAATCTGTTTATTTAAATCATCTAATTCCAAGGTTACTGGATGAAAGGTTACTAATGCTGTTGGCTTTAATAAATCCATATTCAAATCTTTTTGAAGCTCGTCAAAGCTTAATATTGGCTGGCGTTGTAAATTGTCAAGACCTGGCTCGCCACTAATACAAACTCGCCAGTTTTCTTCTCCCATTTGGACAACTCGAGCACTATAAACTGAATTTGCAACATAATGAATATGAGAAGCCTTAGTCATTGCATGGCGTATTTGATCATCTATTGCACCTTCAGTAATCTCTCCTCCTGAAATATGTGCAATAGGAATTGTTTGCAAGATACATGCAGTCATTACTGATAATAACTCATATCTATCTCCCATAACCATTACAACATCAGGATTTAGTTTAGTTAAAACATCTGACAAACTTTCAGTTAACTTTGCAGATGCTTTAGCAACAGATGCTTGGTCTGATTTGTCAAGATTGAATGGAATTTTTGAATCAATGGTAAACCCATCATTTTCAATTTCTTGATAAGTAAAGCCATAAGACTCTAGAAGATGTGAGCCAGTTACTACAATCTGTAATTCAAATTCAGATGAGTGCTTAAAATCATCCATAAGCCATCTCATTAGTCCATATTCTGATCGAGCACAAGTTACGACACAAACTTTAATTGATTTCATCGTTCATCATAGAAATCTTGAGCCTTTGGTCCACATATCTATACTTGCCTCGGTTAGTAGTAGAAATTTGATTGTGAAAAGTCACTTTAATATCAAACTTATAACTAAAAAGTTTTGAAAATTCTATAACTATTCTATTTTTAAGCTGTTTTCTATTTGGTTTAATATAAGCACTAGTAACGATTTTAAACTCTAAATGCCCTGGTAAATTTTGTATTACTTGAAAAAACTCTATTCCTGTCCAATCGAAATTGTAATCAAATAGAATAGGAGCGGCAGGAATAAGTGAACCATCTTTAGTAACAAGATAATCTTGCATTCTTCCTTTTATGTTTGATAATATGGGTCTAAAAGGCCTTGGGTTATCTTTATCCAATAAGCCAATTTCTGCAATATCAAAAGTTTGATATCGAATAAATGGCATAATTTTATTATTAAAACCTGTCACAACAATTTCTCCCTCTTCTTCAGGTTTTGTTAAGACATTACCCCTTTGGTCTAACACTTCCATAATACCTATAGGCATTGATTCAAGTTTTTCAGAGCCTGGAAAAGTAATTGCCATACCAGCCCCCTCAGTATGACCATAGATATTATAAAAGTTTACATTCATAGATTTAAGAATAAGATTACGTTGCCATGAATAAGTAGTTTCAGAATCACAGAAAATATTTTTTATAGAATTTGGAAATTTTTCACCTTGCTGTTCTGCATAACCCACAAGCAATGATAATGCTGATGCGTAAGCATGGATATAATTTGGTTTAAATTCTCTAATTGCCCTCATGTACTCTGAGCAATTTTCCATTGAAATATCTGAAACAGACATTGTCAAACGACTCCCTTCAATCAGCCAGTATTCACTTTTTTTTAAGCCACTATTAGGAATTATATTTCCATGCAGACGAACTCCACGTTCGACTCCAGGGGTGATTCCTGCTTTCATTAAGTAATACCTTGTTGCAGCATGGCTTCGACTTCTATACTCTCTGTCCATGAGTATCTTTAGAGGTGAGCCAGTACTTCCACCTGTAGTCATATAAGTTACAGTCTCTAAATCAACCTTTTCCGAAATAAAATCCTTATAGTTTTCTTTAATAATATTTTTGTTAAGTAATGGTAACTCTTGAATTTCTTCAAGTGCTTTAATTTCTCTTGGATCATAATCAAGCTTTTTAAAAAGTGATCTCCAATAAGGAACAAAATTCCCTGCTTCTACTAATAATTCTCTAAGCTTGATTAACTTATATGACTCTAATTCATCTAATGACATACACTCCAAATAAACAAATTCTTTCAATTGCTGAGATACAATCTTTTCATCATATTCAGGAGAAATAAATCCTGCAGGAGCATGAGCTCCTGGCTTTGCGGCTGGCCTTGCACTAAAAATAATATCAGGATTAATTTTTTTATTCATAAATATACATATTAAAAAATTTACTAATTGGTAGGTTGAAATTTATCATAACCAGCTATCTTATTGAATATATCAATATGTTGAAGTTGCTCTTCAATGGAGCAAAATATACTATCATCACTATCAATAAACGCCTTGATTTGGTTGTAAACTCCAGGCTTAAATTGCTTATCTATCTTGTCATCAATTTTAATACTTTGAACTTTTACAGAGCCTAATTCCACAACTTGGAGTTCTTCTAGAGGGCGAAGAATGTATCTATTTTTGATTGTATTTACCTCAATCCCCCATCTACCAGGAGCACTCCAATCTGCATGATATGAAAATAAAATGTCTTTCTCAGTAACCCCAGAACCACAAAAACGAGCCGAAGAAGGGTGCCAACTTAATGACCCTTGCTGCCATGCCATAAAATCTTTTGGAAATCCACAAATGTAAAAAGCAAGGTCAGCAACATGAGTTGAATTAGCTAAAAACCATGATTCTTTTACTCCAGGGGCTTTTATTAATGGACTTATTATGTGAGACCACTCAGTAAATTCAAATATACAACTAGTAGCTCCACCATCTTTTTTTATTAACTGTTTAAGAGCTTTTGTTGATTCATAAAAACGCCGATTATATGCAATAAGGATATCACTATCTTGAGCTTGAGCCAATTTACTTAAATCTAAAATTTCTTTCTTGTGTAAGCCTCCAGGTTTCTCTAAAAGAATTCTCTTTACACCTGATCTTACTAGCTCAGCTGCAATTTTAGACAAATCCTCAACTCCAACAGCAACAATTGCCTGATTAGGTGGCTTTAATTCTTTTAATGCTTTTGACAACCCACCCTGTCTGACAAAATGATTAGTTGCTGATTCAAAATCTAGAGCAGATTTTTGACCACGTCCAATAACCTCATACTCTGATACTAATTCATTTAAAACTTTTGCATACTCTTGTGCCATATATCCGGCACCTACAAGCCAAGTACTCATTATTAGTCTCCTTATATTTTTAAGTTATGGGGACAAAGGTAGCCATAGGATTGCCAGACTGCCTCCAATGTCGGTGCATCTCACGAATAAAAACTCTATGAAGCTCTGCAGAGTCTTTAAGTAAAGGTAAATCACAATAACCAGTATCTAAGATTGAATCAATCATTGGTGCTGTAATTTCACTTTGAAAATTCATAGTCCCAGAGATTTCAGCCCCATCTGATCTCAATGCTATTCCCTCAGCCTCATTAATGAGTAATGAGTAATTGGCAGATTGGCTATAATTATTATCTACTTTAATTAAAACTGGCTCACTAGACTGATCTGCATATATAGTAGCTTTAGATCCATTTGAGAATTCAACTTTTAATTCTCCCAAAACCTCCCAATATAAAGCTCTTTTACTTTTAAACCAATCTTTATTAAGATTCTCTGTATTCACAGATTTTAGCTTCTCACCTGACCACCAAGAAAACAAATCAAGAAAATGAATTGCATTGCAGGCTAAGCCCCATGAACCACCTTTTACTAAGAAATTAACAGGATTATCCCAATTAAGACTTTTCTTGATATCTTGATGCCAACTCATTAGTCTTCTAGGAGTATTAACCCAAGCTTTTGATAAGTCAATTAGAAATAATAGCTTATCAATTTCCTCCTCATTTTGAGCTAAAACTTTTTCTAAAACCCAATACTTAACTTTTGTACAATTACAAATATTATTTGTTGCTGATAATCGAACACTTGAAGTCGTTGCAACAATTGCAATATCAATATTTTTAGGAAGTAACTCTAATGAACTAATATATAAAACTTCATGATTATTAGAATTAGAAACTTCATCCCACCTTTGTCTTGCTTTAACAAGTGCCTCTTCATTTAAATCATGAACATAAATTTTTAAAGATTTTTCGCATCGAGACATACCTTGAAGATATCTGGATCCTAATTGTCCTGCGCCACTTATTAAAATTATCGAAGGCATAAGTTAATTTATTAATATTGGACTACTAGGAACATTCACAATTCGACTATAAAGCCATTCAGTATTACTTAAATCAGTCTTTTGACAATTTTGATACATTGGTAATTTGTGCATTGGCTTCCAAATTGGCCGCGTCATTATGTTGCTTTCATTTGTTACCTTAAGCATTAAATCTCTATTATTTTCATTCTCAGTAACAACACAATTAAGCCAATAGTTCGAACTACAATCAAAATGTTCGCTAACAAACATTACTCCATTATCTTTACCCCAATTTTGGTATTTTGTAGCAATATCACGTTTACTTTTTAGAAACTCAGGAAGCGTCTCCATCTGCGCAACACCAAGAGCAGCATTTAAATTAGGTAACCGATAGTTATAGCCAATCTGATCATGATCATAAGACCAAAGACTTGGAATTTTTGCAGTTGTAGTTATATGTTTAGCTTTTTGAGCAAGTTCTTTATCATTAGTTAAAATCATACCTCCACCACCTGAGGTAATAATCTTGTTGCCATTAAAGCTAGTTGCTGAAACTTTTCCAAAATTTCCAGTATGTTTGCCCTTATAAAAACTTCCTAAGGACTCTGCTGCATCTTCTATCAAATTGATATTAAAAAGAGAGCAGATTCTTTCAATCTTTTCAATTTGAACTACATGCCCAAAAGTATGCATTGGTAAGCAAGCTGAAATTCTTCTATTTGTAGAATGATTCCAGCAAAATCCATCATCCCTTAATTCGCAATATTCATCTAAAAACTCCTCTAGCTTTTGAGGTGACATTCCAAGCGTTGTTTTTTCAACATCAATAAGTACTGGAATTGCACCACAATATTTAATAGCATTGCAAGTTGCAACAAAAGTGAGTGATTGAGTTATTACCTCAGTATCTCTCTCAACACCTAGTAATTCTAGAGCTATATGCATAGCTGCAGTTCCGTTTACAGTTGCGATTGCATATTTAATACCAGTAAATTCTTTAATCAAGTTTTCAAATGTAGTAACAAATTCACCAACACTTGAAACAAAAGTTGAATCTATTGTATTTTCAATATATCTTTTTTCATTGCCATTGAATTGAGGAGCGTGCAATGGAATAAAATCTTTAGTCGAATAAAGTTCTCTAATAAAACTTACTAAATTTTTATACATTATAGATTTCAATTTTATAATTCTTTAAATTATCAGGCTGAATAATCCACTCAATTGTCCTTTGAAGCCCATCTTCAATATCAACTTTTGGAATATAACCTGTGAGTTTTGTGATCTTAGTATTATCACACCATAACCTATTAACTTCTGATTTTTTAGGCCTTAGCCTTTTATTATCAGTAATAAAACTGACATCACTACTCATTAAACTTTTAATTATTTCTAGAGTATCAAAAATACTAATCTCAAAATTAGATCCTATATTTATAGTCTCACCAATTGTTTTATCAGATTCAGCAATTGATAGTAGCCCTCTACAAGTATCTTCAACATAGTTAAAATCTCTAGTTGGAGAAGTGTCTCCTAATTTAATTTCCTTCATACCACTCGCTATTTGAGTAATGATAGTTGGAATTACTGCACGAGCTGACTGTCTAGGTCCATATGTATTAAAAGGACGCGCAATTGAAACAGGCAAATCAAATGAATTATAAAAGCTCATCGCCATAGAGTCTGCAGCAATCTTTGATGCACTATAAGGTGACTGAGGCTGCATAGGATGTTTTTCATCAATAGGGACGTATTGAGCTGTTCCATAAACTTCACTAGTTGATGTATGAATAACTCGAATATTACCATTCTCTTTTGCTGCCTGACAAATGTTAAGAGTACCCTTTATATTTGTATCTACATAGCTATCGGGGGCAACATATGAATATGGAATCGCAATTAACGCAGCAAGATGAAAAATAATATCAACATTCTTTACTATTTCTTTACAATAATGAGGGTCTCTAATGTCACCACTTAAGATCTCGATCTTGTTTTTACAATCAACATTTTCCAGCCACCCCCAATTATTAAATGAATTATATTGAGAAAGAGCTTTTACTTCATACCCCTTTGAGAAAAGCAACTCAACAAGATGGGACCCAATGAATCCATCAGCACCAGTAATTAGAACAGTTAAATTTTTCATTTCAAAATTTAAATAATAAAATTATAATGCCTAGGCTTAGAATAAAACACAAAAATAGATATCGTCATGATAATTAAACATTCCCATATTTGCTATTTTTAATCATTGTAAAGCCCTTAATAAGCTCGCCAATACCTCTATCAAGAGAAAACTCGGTTTTAAACCCAGTTGCCTCTATCTTTTGATTAGATACAATATAATTTCTTTGATCAGGATCTTTTCCAATCTGCTCATCAACATAAATAAAATTTGGAAGTTGCTTTTTAATAGTTTGGCATAATTCTTTTTTAGAAACATTTGCTTCTGATAACCCAACATTATAAATTTCACCTTTCATTGAGTCATGGTTATTTAATGCATGTCGAAAGACTCTAGAAACATCCCTAACATGGACATAATTTCGCTTAAAATGACTTTCAAATAAAACAACAAATCCATCGTTCACAGCACGATATGTAAAGTCATTCACCAATAAATCAATTCTCATACGAGGTGACATTCCAAAAACTGTTGCCAATCTAAAGCTAATAGCATTCTGTTGTTGCATTAATTTCTTTTCAATTTCAACTTTTTCAATAGCATATTGTGAAATTGGTCTTAATGGTGAATCTTCATTACAATAATTATCTGCATCTCCAGTTCCATAAGCACTATTAGTGGTTGGCATTAGGACTATTTGATCTTGAGAAATCAAACTAATCATCAATTCAATAGCCTCATGGTTAATTGTAGTCGCACCAACTGGATCTAAATTACATAAAGGGGCACCAACAAGTGCTGCCAGAGGAATAATAACATCTGCCGACTTCATTAATGGTGCTAAAACACTCTTTTGACGAATATCGCCCTTTATAATTGAAAAATTTGGATGATAGCAACAATGGTTAAGACTTGACTGCTTAAACATAAAGTTATCAAGAACAGTAACTTTATGGCCGTCTGAGAGCAATTCAGGAACCATTGTAGACCCTAAATAACCAGCACCTCCAGTTACTAAAATATTTAATGACATATAAGCCTTCTCTTTAAGTAAAAATAAGTATTTTAGTTTGTTTTGAGGCTCTTTCTAATAATTTTAAAAAACTTCTATATATTTTAACTACTCATCAAGAATTTTGTAAGCCCTAGAATAGTCATCAGGAACCCCAATATCAATAAACTTTCCTGTATATTCATTACCAAAAAGAGCGCCTCCTAGAGAACGAAAAGATGGAAGAAGCTGATTTTCTAATGAAATTTTCACCCCTTCTTGTAAATTGAGCTTATGAATTACAGAAGGATTGATTAGATAGACTCCTCCATTTACTAATAAGTCGACAGGATTATCCTTACACTTTAATTCAACAATAGCTCCATTTTCAGCCAATTTCACACCCATATATCTTTCTATATCATAAGATCTAAATAACGACATTGTCCATTCTGAATTATGTTGTTTATGGAATGAATACAAGTTATTTAACTTTACTTCAAAAAAAGTATCGCCATTAAGAAGCAGAAATGGCTCATTCAAGTCCTTTGAGGCTAGTAAAAATGCACCCCCAGTACCAAGAGGGGAATTTTCAAAAGCATACTCTATTTGAACAGAACGATAGGAATCACCAAAATGATTAGTTATCACTTCATTAAGATGCCCAACTGAAAGAATAAATCTAGAGACACCTTGATCAATCCAATAATCCATTAAGTACTCTAAAAATGGACGATTATTAATTGGTGCCATTGGCTTTGGAACATCAGAAACAACTTCCTTTAATCTTGTGCCTTTTCCACCAGCTAAAATTATCGCAGTTTTAATATTCTTTAAATTATTCAACTGAATTAAGAGTAGAACAAATATCATCAATCTCATGATTCTTTAAATCAGGAAAATTTCCGATGTAGAAGCCATAGAAATGAATATGTTCCGTCTCAGGAAATTTTAAGTAAGCTTTATTTGGCAAAATATCTTTAATATACGGCTGTCGTGTCTGATTACCACCACCAGCACTTCCTCTTCGATATTCAATTCCAGCTTCTCTCATCTTATCCATTAATCTTAAAACAAAATCATTGTCAGGTTTTTTTAAAATTAAATTAAAAGCATAGTTACTCGACCCTTCTAATTTAAAATCAGTACGATATTTATTTGAATCCAATTGACTTATAAATCTATTTAAATTTTCAGTTCGGCGCTTAACGATGTCATCAAGTCTTTTAAGTTGACTAATACCCATAATTCCGCCTATTTCATTATTACGAACATTATAAGCGGGAAAAGAAAATATAAAATCTGGATTCAGCTCAGGGTTTTCACTATGATAAGTATCTTGAAGATCATGGTCGGTTAGTTCACGTACCATGCCATGAGACCGAAGCATTCTTAGTTGTTGGTATACTTCGGCATCATTAGTGCAAATCATCCCACCTTCAATAGTGCTCATATGATGAGCATAAAAGAATGAAAAATTTGATATCCAGCCAATACTTCCTGCTTTTTTATTATTATGAGTTGCCCCATGAGATTCACAAACATCTTCTATCAATGGGATATTTTTTAACTTTAAATAATCAATTAACTCATCAGTTAAACCATCAAATCCTTGAGCATGAGTTAAAAAAACAGCTCGAGTTTTACTAGTTATTTTAGATATTACTTCTGAAGAATCCATAGCTAAGGAGTATGGGTCCGTATCAATAAAAATTGGTGTAAATCCATTTTGCAAAACAGAGGATATGTCAGAAATCCAGGTAAGAGTTGGAACAATAACCTCACCACCCTCAGGATGCCTAATCTTAAGTATCGCCATAGTTAACAAATTAGCTGATGAACCTGAATTAACAAAAATACTATATTTAACACCAAGCCATTTAGACCACTCTGCCTCAAACTCTCTTACATAAGGGCCATTAGTTAAAATAGGATCATCCTTCTGTAGGTGGTTGATTACTGCATCTAAATCTTCACGCAAGATATTGTTTCGCATTAATGGGTATTTCATGATTGGCTTAAGAGTTAAAAATTAAAAAATACATTTTATAAGATAATAATAAATTAATTAGTTTAACCTTCTAAAAATGGTTAAACCAAAGTTTTTGAGAATGTCACCAAATCCTCCAAACCATCTTTAACTATGTTGATATCTTTACAAAAACATGCCCTAACAAAGCCAGGCATTCCAAAACTACTCCCTGGAGTTAAAGCAGTTCCATAATCCTCAAGAAGTTTTGAACAAAATGTCAAATCATCAAGATCAAACTTACGAATATCAATAAACAAATAAAATCCTGCTTCAGGCACTGAGCAACTAATTCGATTATCCTTTTTAAGTATATTAATACACTCAGAGCTTAAATTTTTATAATCAAGACGCCTCTTTTTAGTAAATTCATCCAAAATATCTAGCCCCACTAGAATGCCTTCCTGCACAAAAATAGGAAGACATGAGTAGATAGTTGACGAAGATAACACAATTTTTTCAATCAATTTAGGATCAGCAATTACATATCCAACACGATACCCAGGAACAGCAAAAACTTTTGAAAACGATGAGATAACAGCAATCTTTTTATAATTTAATTCCAATAAACTGAAATATTTTTTATTAAAACTAAGCATTCCATATGTTTCATCGCTAATTATCCATATATTTTTCTCTGAAGCTTTATCTACTAAATATTTAAGTACCTCTTTGTCATACACTGCACCAGTAGGATTATTACCTGAATTAACTAATATAACTTTTGGGTTTTTTGATAACGCCTTATCTATATGGCTTCGTTTAAGTTGAAATCCATCATTAGAATCAAGTTTTACCTCATTAATTTTTAGATTAATATACTTGGAAGCGGCGAAATATGTAGGAAATCCTGGAGTAAAAATACACACTTCATCTCCACTATTACAGCATATTTCAAGTAACTGGTAAATAAGCATATTTGCTGGACTAATTGCTATATTTTCTTCAAGAAAACTTTTTTTAAAAGTTTTGGAATAATAATTAGCAACGCCCTCTCTTAAGGCGCTTAAACCTCCAGAGGGAGCATAACCAACTTTATGTTCTAAAAGAGAAATTATAGTTTTATTGATAATCCTTCCAGGAGCATACTGATCTGGCTCACCCAGCTCCAAATGCTTAATTACTCTGCCTTTTTTTTCATATTGATTCGCTTGTTCCAAAATAGAAAACATTTTTTGTCCAACTAAAGACCGGCCTCTATTTGAAAAATCTAGATTATTCATTAACTTAAATTTACACCTTAATAATTAATATTCATTCTGAGCTATTATTGACTTTATTTTATCTATTATTTCTAATTTAGATGGCGTTAAATTTTCTGTATCTTTAGAAACCCCACTTACTTTATCTGCTAAACCATGGCTATGAATTTTTGCACCAGTTTTTAACATCAATTCATATGCTATAGACTGCGAAGCTCCGCATGTTTCAAAATCAGTATCTATTACTATGCCCAATTTAGTTAAGTTCAAGGAGCTAATCAATTGGTCAGGAATTTTAAATGGCTTCAAATTTACTAAATGAAAAATATCACAATCTACTCCTTCTTTAACTAACTCATCTATTGCCTCTAATGCGTTAATACGAGCTGCAGAAATTGCCATAATTGTGATTTTTGATTTTTGATTAATAATATCTGGCATTTCTTGAGAAATAGAATAACTACTTCTATGTTCACTAACAAATACTGGCGTTTCATTTGCGCAAAAATCATTCCATGTATCCTGGTATTCAACAGGAGTCATTGGAGCTACAACTTTCATTCCAGGAGGATGCATAAATACACTATGAAGACAACCTGAGGCTACTGGCCCTATTCCATCTCCTTCCATTCCAACCGCCCTAATAAATAAAGGACACGGTCTATTCCAGATACTAAGTGATTTGGCAGCGTAGTTAATTAAAGGGCTTGCATTAAGCCATAAAAACCCCTGATAACGTACTAAAAAAATTGGTCGAATACCCATTAAAGCTGCTCCAACTGCAAAGCCTGGTCCGGCAATATCAGTGATTGGCAAATCAACCAAGCCCTCACAATCAGGAATAGTTCCACCTAACCAACCAGCGCCTTTTAATGATTGTCCAAACATAAGACCGTCATTATTAAGAAGATGGTTACTAGTAATTTCTCTTATAACTTCTGCTGTAGTTTTTGCCATACAAGGTCAACTTTTTCTTTATTTTTAAGGTTAATTTCTATCATTTCTTTGGATAAGCCCATTGTTTCAATTTCTTTTTCAACTAACTCATATCTATTCCATTCTAGCTCATTATCAACTCCAGTTCCAGCATGCCATATACCTCTTACTGTTCTAATATTAATAAATCCTGGCTTACCACTTGTCTTAATTTTGTTCACATGATGAGCAATAAGCCAAGGATCATCAGCAATATCAACCGCATACATATTAAGTGACTTTGCTAAATCTACTGCTTTCCAACTTCTTCTATCTTCAGTTTTTGTAAGCACTGAAAGGTCATTATCTTCACAAATGAATATAATAGGCAGTTTTTGTGTTACAGCCCACCCTAATGCTGGAGCAACATAATCTTCTTCAATTGCCGCATCTCCAAAAATAGTAAGTGTTGTTTGTTTTTTTGCAAAACACGCTCCCACAGCTAGTGGCACCTGCTCACCAAGCAATCCACTATGACCAAACATATTAATTTCCTTGCACTGTATACAGCATGATCCACCTACACCATTTGAACACCCAGTGCTCAAACCTAATAACTCATCTCTTAATGGGCCAGGATTGCCACCAAAACTTAAATATAAAGAATGACCTCTATGCTGCCCAAAAATAAGTGGGTTTTCTAAAGCCAAAGAAAGGGCTGCAGAATTAAACTCTGTTCCAATCGAAAGATATATAGGGCCATGAATTAGGCCTTGATTAGCTTTATCTTTAACCTTTAATTCAAATTGCCTTGAAAAATTTCCACGCGTAAACAAATCTAAAGCAAATTTTTTACCAAATACTTCAGGTAAGTTATCAATTTTTCCAAGTGTTGGTGATCTCATAAGTATTTATTTTCCTTAAAGCTATATAAATTTATACTAAATAACTTCTGGACCAAAAATTTTCTGCTCTCTTTCACAGACAACCTCAATCAATGTTGGATTAGAATTGCTAGTAATCTTATTTATTTGCTCATCAATAGTCAAATAATCCTCGATAATTTCATAATTCATTTCAAAAGCATTAGCAACTTTAGAAAAGTCTAAGATGTCTTCATCTTCGGTATACCTACCTTCACTATATTCGTCTTGAGATTCTCTGATTGAAGCATAACCCCCATTATTAATAACAAAAATTTTAATATTTAAATTGTTCTGAGAAACAGTTTTTAACTCTTGAATATTTAACTCCAAAGACCCATCACCCGTAATAACAATTATTTGTGCATCTTTATCATAACAACTAGCTCCAATAGCCATTGGAATTGCAACCCCCATTGTAGCAAAAGCTCCTGATGTAATATCTTTTTGGCCAAAAGCATAGTCTAAAGCTTGTCCAGTAACATAATATGAAGAGCCTGCATCACTAACAAAATGTTGTTTTTTATTAGAAAGAGCAGCAAGTCTGCTTACTAAAAAATATGAATTAATTGGATTGCTTGCAAGATTAGAGGTAACTATAGGATAGTCTTTTTTTAACGTCAAACAATATTCTGTCCAAGATGTAAACTGTTTATTTTTATTAATATGAGCTTTTTTTAACATCTTCTGTAGCACAGACTTTACATCTAATAAAACCTTCATATCAAGATTTAAACCCGGCTTATCAAATTCATTTTTATCATTATTGACCATAATAACTTCAGCATTAGGAAAAAGCATTTCAGACTCATTAGTAAAAGCAACATTCATACTACAGCCCATACTTAATATTAAATCAGACTCATCCATAATCTTTTGACTATAACGAGAGCCTTTCATACCAGCAAGTCCAAGATTATTTCTATATGAAGCTTTAAAAATATCAATTGCTACTCTTGAAACCAAGAAAGGGGCATCAAATAATTCAATGATTTTCTTAAATTCTTCAATAGCATCTCCTTGCCTTACTCCTTGGCCAGCAATAAAGAGGGGATTTTTTGCATTAGTTATTTTCTCCATAATTAGATCTATTTGAGAAGTAGTTTCGTCAATTGAAGCATCTATCCTAGGAGGTGGTTTAAACATTCTCATCTTACTAGGATCAGCAATTATGGCAGATTGGACATCAAATGGTATATCGAGCCAAACTGGACCAGGCCTTCCTTCAAGAGAATAATATAAAGCCTTTTCTAAATAATATTGGATAGAATAGGGATCAGTTATCGTTTTTGAAAATTTAGTAATTGGCTCAACTATTGGCAGAATATTTAACCCTTGGGCCCCATAATATCGTAACTCTTTATTTAAAAATTTTGACTCAACTTGCCCAGATATTATTATCACAGGAACAGAATCTACCCAGGCTTCCACTACTCCACCTACAGCATTTGCTCCTCCTGGGCCAGTAGTAACAAGAGCTACCCCTGGTTTCTGGCTAGACTTATAATAGCCAACTGCCATCATTACTGCGGCTGACTCGTGGCGGGCACTTACATAACTCATCCCTTCATAATTTGCAAAGGCATCATCAAGAAAAACAGAACCAGTTCCAGACAGCATAAAAGAAGTTTTAATACCATTTTTAAATAAAAACTCAGTAATGTAGTCTGCAACTCTCATATGTATCGCCCATTTATTGATTTAACATTGAAAAATTTAATATCACTAATTATTTAACTATCAATGCTAATCACCTAATAGTTTTCTTTTTAATGATACTTTGGTTGTATTTTCTAGCTCTTTTTTTGCGGCTGTTCCAAACTTTTTTTCTAACTGATTAACATACTTTGGATTTGTATGATATTTATTCCATGCCATATCTCTAAATTCTAGAATTTGAGCAGAAGTAAGGTTGTCATTACTCATATTCAATGAGTCATAAGAATGTTGACTATACCCAGTGTAAGTATTAGGGAGCTCCATTCCTTCTCTTTTTGCATCTAAATAAAGAGGGCTGCCAGGGTAAGCCATTGCAGAATAAAAATTTGCCATATCAGTTGAATTTTCAATTGCAAAGTCAAGAGTATTTTGCATGCTCTGTAAAGTATCGTTTGGCAAGCCAAATATATAATTAGCGCCCACACCGATTCCTGCCCCTTCAATTCTGGTTATAACGTCTTTTATCTTTACGTCTACAAAACCGTCCTTATGAGCCTCCTTCCTTAATACCTCATCTGGATTTTCGATACCTAGCCCTAGCCAGCGAACTCCTGCTGAATATAAGGCATCTAAGTATTCAGGTTTACACGTATCTACTCGTGAATATGCCCAAATATTAAAATCATAGCCACGCTCTTTTATCATTTCACATATTTTCATAAAGTGTCGAGGCTTCAAAACAAAAAGTTCGTCAGCAATTTTAATATTTTTAACTCCATGGGCTGCAAAATAATCAAACTGCTTGATAATAAACTCTGGACTCCAATGCCTAAATTTATTACTATCAGCAGCTGAAATATTCGAACCTTGATCTGTACGATTAATAATATTAATCATACAAAAAGAACAGCGATAAGGACAGCCAAGACTTGTATAAAGAGCAGCAAAAGGCTCCTTTTCACTATTATTACTCCATGAGTGCCACCCAGCAGTTCTATACTTACTAAAAGATGGCAGTAAGTCCCATGCCATTCCTGGTAAATCATGCTCCAACATATTTGACGGCACAATAAGCGAAGACTCATTAACAACAACCTCTTTCTGAAAGTTTCGAAAAACTAGACCTTTCACTCTTCCAAGAATAAATTCATCTTTGAGATTAGTAACTGAAAGTAAATCTCTCAGTGTATAAACGCCTTCATTTTGACACACGGCATCGATAAAGCTATGAGAATGCATTGTCTCAGAAGGAAGTGCTGCAACATGCGAACCAACAAAAACTACAAAAGACTCTGGATTTAAATCTTTAAATTCAGATGCAGTTGAGCATGCCCCTTCCATATTTTGTGAAGAGGCACTTGGTTGCTGTCCATAAACTACAAAACATATAATTCTTGCCTTGTAATCACCAATACGTTTTGCGGTTTCTTTGTAATCAATTCGTTCAGCCTCTGCATCAAGTATTTGTGCCTCATAACCTTGACTTCTTGCTGAATTTGCTAGCATTGCAGCCCAAATAGGAGGCTCGATAGCAGCATGACTTTCTGCAAGACCTTGGTAAATCTTACTAGAGGCATTCGAATGAACAAAAAGTATGTCAATCATTGGAAGTTAATTGTGGGATAAAAAATATTAAGTTAATTATAGAATAAATACTATGATGGTGCTAAAAAAAAATCATTTATGCTTTGTTTTCCAAAAACCATTTATATGTGAGCTGCAGACCTTCATCAATATCAATTTTTGATTTCCAGCCAATAGATTGAATTTTGGAATTATCAAGTAATTTTCTTGGTGCTCCATCTGGTTTTGAAGAGTCCCATTCAATCTCACCAGAATAATTAATCATTCTTTTAATTTTGTCTGCGAGCATTTTTATTGAAATATCTTCACCTACTCCAATGTTAATTGGTAATAAATCCATAGATAATTTAATTTTTAAAATTTTAATACATGCTAATACAATATCATCAACATAAACAAATTCACGTTTTGGAAGTCCTGAGCCCCATAGTGAAATAGAAGGCTTATTAAGAGCTTTTGCCTCATAGAACTTGAGAATTAAAGCAGCAATAACATGGGAATTATGAGGATCAAAATTATCATTAGGGCCATAAGCACTATTTGGTATCACTGGTATAAAAGAAATAGTTTTATTTTGACGATTTAAAGCTTGACACATTTGTAATCCTGCATATTTAGCAGTTGCATATGCAATACTTGTTTCCTCTAGATGACCATTTCCAATAGTATTTTCATGCATTGGTTGAGAAGAGTTTTTTGGATACATACAAGAAGAACCAAAAAAAATTAACTTTTTAACGTTAAATTTATGTGCTGCATTAAAAACATTTAGCTGAATAGAAAGATTTTGAGTAATAAAATCTGCAGGGAAGTCTCTATTTGCAATTATCCCACCGACTTTTCCAGCAGCTAGAATAACAACCTCTGGTTGAGTTCTTTGAAAGAAATCAAAAGTATCAGCTTCTGAGCATAAATCAAGGCTAATCCTGTCTTCAAAAAAAATGTTTGTATAGCCATTTTTTTCAAAAAATCTTACAAAAGCAGAGCCAATAAGACCACTATGTCCTGCTATATAAATTTTTGAATCTTTTTTTAAATCATAATCCATAAATAAACATTAAAACCCATTTGGCTGGTGAACAACGACTTTAGAGCCCGTATTTTCAAACTTAAAAGGGACATAAGTAAGGCCTGCTAAAGCTTCTTTTACTTTCACTTGGTTTTCTGGCTTTACATAAAATAACACAAATCCACCCCCACCAGCACCCATAACTTTCCCCCCAATTGCACCAGCCTCTATAGCTGTCTTGTATAAATTATCTATTTTAGTATTTGAAACCATATCAGACAGACTTCTTTTAACTTGCCATGCACTATCTAAAAGAAGGCCAAAATCTTCAAGTGGAGTATTTGTATTTAATAGAATTCTAATGCCATCATCAACCATAGATTGCAGTTCATTCATTTGGGATGAACAGTTACTCATATTTGATATTTGATTTTCAGCAACTTCAGATGAAAATCTAGAAATACCAGTAAAAAATAGCATCAAGTGGTCATTAAGCTCACTTTTTCTTTTTTGATTTACTATTATTGGCTCAACCACAAAACTATCATCTCTGTAAAACTCTATATGATTAAAGCCTCCATATGATGAAGCAATTTGATCTTGGGAGCCCACACACTCTTTAATTAAATTTTGCTCAATATGAATTGCAGTTCTTGCAAGATTCTCTGGTGATACAAACTTACCCTCCAAAGCATTCATAGCGTTTAATAGGCCAACAGTGAAAGCTGAGCTTGAACCAAGGCCAGACCTTGCAGGTAGATCTCCATCATGATGTATTTCTAAACCAACTGAAGATTGTTTATACTTTAAGACTTCTCTAACAGCAGGATGCTGGATATCTTTAAGATTATTAATATTTTCAATTATTGAATAAACAATTCTATATTTGTGATCAAAAAATGGTGGAAGCTGCCTTAAACTAATATAACAGTATTTATCAAATGTTGTTGAAAGAACTTTTCCACCATTCTCTCTAAACCAAGCAGGATGATCAGTCCCTCCTCCAAAAAATGATATCCTATATGGGGTTTTACTAATTATCATAGACTATTGAGACGGACAATCGAGATTACTTGCACTGATGTTTTTTTTGCATATATCAATTATAGAAGATACATCCTTGTAATATATAGACTTAGGAGACATTAAACCTCTTCTTGAAAAGTCATTAGAATAGAAAATAGAACTGTATTTTATTTTACGATAGAAAACGCTTATAAGATATATGAACATTTTTTTATCAATATATTCTGAATACTTTGAAATCAATAATTTTCGTATAGGTAATTGATTTCCTAATCCTATGACGCTCTTGATTGATTGAGCAATCTCACTTCTTGACTCGGTCAATTTTATATTATCACTATTTGACAATACTTCAGATAATGAATTTACAAGCTCAGTATAGGATATATGCCAATCTTCAGATGTAATCCATTCAAACCTTGAAGACGACAAATGTACCTGGTTATGGACTTGTCTTGCTAGGTAAAGACAATCAATAAATTTAGATTTTCCACTCATGGCAATACTAAATACATTTGTATATTCCCCAAGATCTCTGTCTATAACTGAATCAACGCCGACACTGATATTATGAATAAAGTCTGTGATTCTGCATACAGAAAATATAGGTACCCAATAATTTGATGATATACACTTCAGTCTATCTAAAGCAGTATCTCCATCCAAATAATTTATACCCCAATAAACTCCAAGCCCCTTTAATTCACCATATGGACCTTCTTCTTTCAACTGAAAGCTAAATGCACGACCTTGTGCAGTTGAGTAATTCTTATTAGAATCCAAAAAATCTGCACATATAGATAGTGACTCTGATATTAAAAAATCATCATCCCCATGGAATGCACAATAGGTAAGTTCAACTAGATTATCAGCCTCCTCAGCTAATTTAATAATTGTTCTTCTATCATTTAAATCCTTCCAATGAAAGTAGTAGACTTCGATTTTATCTTTAGCTGCATTTAAAACTTCTTCTTCATGAGATTGACTGCTAGCATCTCCAATAAATATTGGATGCTGACTTTTTATTGAAACATAATAATTAATAGTTCGGATGAGAAACTCCAATCTATCTTTAGTGGGAATAAGAATTGCTACTTTTTTCATAAATGTGATTTAAACATTGATAAATTTAAAAAATTATTGATTACTATAGTGATTTTAAATCTTACATGAAGAAAAAAATTGCTTTTTTGGCTTCTTGAAGTATTATATCGAGTCAGCACTAGATATTTATAATATTTCTGTTGCTAAAAAAAATAAAGCAAAAAAAAAATGGTTACTATGAAGTCAAAATTTATTCAAAGTCGTGAACTTTTTTTTAATAATATTGTTAATAAATTCTCTCATCAAAAATTATCTAATCTTATCGTCTCTCATAAAATTGAAGAATCAATTTTTAATAAATTTTCTTATGAAGTAAATAATTTTTTTAATCTTAGTAAAAAATTTGATTTAAAAAATATGACACCAAATGGAAAGTTAGTTCCAAAAAAGGAAATAGAAAATGAGTTTAATAACATATTAATACATTTTCATGAAATATTTGAATCAATGAACTTGTCAGATGAAATAAGTCATTTCATTATTCCTGCAATAAGATATAAAGAATCAAATATAAACACATTAAACTCAAATAGGTCTAGTAGGAGTGAATTACCTCATAGTGATGCTTGGTTTGGGTGGGGAGAGAATACATTAATAGTTAATATTCCAATTTTTGGCGATATCAAGAACAATAAAGTTGTATATTATGACTTGCCTATTGATATGGGACAAGATATTCTTGAAAAAAGAAGCTTTGATGAAGGCGGTAAATATGTAGAGCAATGTAATAAATTAAATCTTCCATATGAATTTGGCAATATTTATATCTGTGATATATCAGTTATTCATGAAACTTCAAGACTTCTAAATTCAAAAGCAAGACTGAGTATTGATATACCAATACAATTTAAATATCATAAAAATATCCAACATAATGTATCAAAACCTGATTTGATAACAGCTGATGAAATGAAGCTTTTAGGTCAAAACTTTAAATTATCTTTTCCATCTAAAATGGACCAAATAGATAACTCTGAGTTTCAGATAGTTCCTATATAGTATAGATATTAAATTTATATTTTAATAATCATATACATCTAAGATTATTATTTCATAAAAATAAAATTTTAGCTGGTAATAAGTTGAAGAATGAATTGATATTTTATTTACTTAAAAAGTCTTTATGGTCAAAGATTTTTTTTAAAAATAATGATGAATTATATAATTTCAAGGTTTTATTCCTTCCATTTTTGGAAATTAATTTACGTTCATGTTCATGGGCGAGATAATAATTAATTTTACTAATCATATCTTCCTTATCTGAAAAACTAACATAGTCAACACCATCTTTAAACCAAATCTCAGTTTGTGAATTTTTATTTTCAATCAATAAAGATTCTGCATGCATACTCTCAAAAGTCCTACCTTTTAGTTGGTCCTTATCCCCACTTAGGGAGAAGTTTAAAACAATTTTAGCCCTACCAAGAATTTCAGCATATTTCTTATGATCTATTTGCGTATCACGGTCATAGCCAGATATATAGCAAGAAATATTCTGCTCCATTAGATAATCTATAAATTCCCTTCTATTGGATCGATAAGATCCTGTTTGACCAATAAACACAACATCAATATCTTTTTTAAGTGGTTGTATAAAGGAATTTTCAACTAGATTTGTCCATAAAGGAATCAAAGAGTCATTTTTTATACCATTAAAACTAGGGCCAAAATTTAATGTTGGATTTTCAAGAATAAGGTGAATAGCTTTAATTTTATCTAGCCTACCTATCTGTGAATCGTAAAATGAATCTGAACATGTATCATACCAAACAAAAATGAAATTAGACTTTATTTTAGACCTGAGAAGCCTAAGAAAATTAATAGTGGGAGAAGAAAAAGAAGATTTAGCGCCTATAGTATATGAACTAAAAAAGATTGTCCATGGATTAATTTTTTTTATTTTAAGCCATAATTCTACTTGATTAAAAAAAAATCCACGATTTTCATCCCAAAAAAAATAAACAACTTCATAGCCTTCGGATGTTAAAGCCTCATCTAAAAGATACTTTTCATTAGATACCTCTTCAGAGTTACTTATTCCTCTAGAATTATAATATTTGTTTCTACATATTAAAATTTTTGTACCTATTTTTTTTCTTTTTCTAATATCTAGAATAGCTATTGATAGCCCTAAAATATTATTAATAGAGTAAAAAAAACTATCAAAGATTGAGCTAGTTATTTTATTCATAACTAATATACTCAAGTGCCTTAGTCTTGCATTATGAATCATTTTTTGCCTTTTTTAATAAACTTACTCATTTAGTGTGTTCTATAAAAAACACTTATCATTATTCTCTTTAAAAGCCAAATGAGGATTTTGCACTAATTTTAAAAAAAGTTATTCGATATGGAGTTTTAATAATTATTATATACATTTATTATAATTTCACTGACTAAGTATCTGTGATTTGAATTAAAACTTCTTGATTTGACTAAATCACCATTATTATTTATCCAGTCAATTCCTTCAGATGAGCCAAATACAAATATAGGATCTTTAAAGTATTGAAGTGAAATAGATTCAAATCCTATAATTTCAATTTCATTATTAAAAAGAAGAATATCTCTTAAGGCTGAGGATGCAGGACCTGCAACGCAACTATACCCTTCAGCTTGTTCAATTAATGAATTTTCTAATGAAGTCACTCTGCATTTAAAACCTTTATTTTTCATATTATCTGCAATTTGAAATCCATGATTATTTTTTAGAGTCATAGAAGGATGTGGCCTTAAGTCAATTATTTTTGTTTTATGTCGATTACAAACCTTAATAAAATTATCAACATAATTATCTAATATTTTTTTTGGTAATAAATTACTCTCCAAACCGAGACCAGTAGTCAAAAGTCCTAAAACCTTACCTTCTTTTTTTTGTGTATTTTCTACCCTTCTAACGCCTCCCAAGAAAACATTATTATTTTTAAATAATTTTTTATGAGCTTCTACCTCATAAGTATCAAAAAATATATAAGCTAAGGCTTTTCCATTACTTAACTGACTCAAACTTTCATTTGATGGTATTTTTCTCAAGTGCAAAGGCGGGTGAAATCTACCCAACATTATTAGGGGGTATAAATAAAAATTTAATACTATTTCTATTTTTTTATTTATCAAAATAATAAAATAATTTATTATTAACGCTCTCTTTAACAATATATATTTAATAAAACCCCTTATATCTTTTAAAGGATTAGAAAAAGTACGAAACTTATTACGTATAAATCCATCTAAAGCTTCTCCACGAAAATTGTTTCGACTAAGATCAATAGCTTGCTTTACGTCAAATTTATTATTGTCAATTTCTGAAATTAAGTTTTTTGCTATAGCTGGATTCCTTGAAAATAGATGAGTTAACTGATTAGTTAAGCATACTTTCTTAGTATTAGGTTTAATTGCATTATCAGAAATATATTTTTCTGCTATTAGAATGTCATTAGAAAATAGCCATAACTTAATATTGTATTTTCTTAATATGCTAGTAGTTTTTTTCATATACAAATGAAAGGAAAAACCATGCATTTTATTTGGACTTATATAATAATCTGCTATTATTTGTTCAGATAGCATTTCATCTAGTTTATCTTTTAAACCATCTTGCATGCTTATGTTTAAAACAAAAACGATTATATTAAATCTTTCTTTTAAATCATGAATCTCAGGAAAAATAAATCCTTCAATATCACGTGCAGTCCATGAAATTAAAATACAATCGCGGTTATCCATAAAATTTAATTATAGAAAAAATATAATTTAATAACAGTCATTAGCCATTATTACCAAACAGTTCTTCCACCATCGATTGACACTACTGAGCCATTCAAGTAGCTAGAAGAATCACTCAACATCCATAGCAATGTACTTTGATACTCATTTACTTTAGCTAATCGGCCCATTGGTATTCTTGATTCAACATTTTTCATAAAGTCAGCAGGTTGCTTATTGTCAACTCCACCAGGACACATTGCATTACAACGAACATTTTGTTCTGCCCAATATGTTGCTAAATATCTCGTCAAACCAATCAATCCAGTTTTTACTACAGAATACGTTACCGGCTTCACAGATTGTTGTTCATCAGACACGTTTGATTTCATATAGAGTCTTTGGTCAGGTGATATCAGTCCAAGATCGGATGATATATTTATGATTGAACCTCCATTAGGATTTTGTGAAATTTGATAGCCATAGTGTTTTGCGCATAAAAATGCTCCTGAAAGACCAACAGCTATCTCTTTATTCCAAGCCTCTAGAGCAAAGTTTTCTATTCTTGTAGTATTATGTTGCACATTACCTTCTTCACTAGGCTTGTCTAAATTAATAGAAGCATTATTAACTAAACCATCAATTTTTCCATATATATCAACTAGTTTTTTTACATTATTTTCAATTTGAGATTCATTAGTAATATCCACCATAAATCCGGCAGACTTAACACCATACTTATTATTTAATTCATTAGCATATTCATCAACAGAATTCAAGGATAAATCTAACAGAATTGGGTTACCTCCATAAGCAGCAATTACTTCAGCATGTTTTTTCCCTAGAAGCCCAGCAGCTCCAGTAATAATTATAACTTTTCCACTTAAATTAAATAAATCTTTCACATACTCTCCATAATTTTTTATAGTTTATAGTCATTACTTTTAAATATCTTTTGGCTTTAACCCATAACCAACCAACATCAAATCACGTGACCAGCGCAGGAATTTATTTTTTGCTCTCACTGAAATAAAAGGTGTAATTAAGGCACAAAAATAATTTAGAAACGGGTACTTCCAAACAATTGGCAACTGTCTAAATTTATAAACAGATATATTTTCAAATCCATACATCTTATAGGCATCAACAAGTGAAGGTTGCGTGAAAGGTGTTCTATGGGTGAAATCATCAAAGTATGTTTTGTAATTTGCCTCCCAATCTGGCACTAAAGTAATAAATTTTCCACCAGGCTTTAACACCCTATAGGCTTCTGTTAGAAATCTCTCTGGATAATAAAGATGTTCAATAAATGATTTGCTATAAATTACATCAAATGAATTATCTTGAAATGGTAACTTTTCATTTTCAATATCACAGACTTCAACTGGGAATTTGTCTGAAAACTCTTTTGCTTCTGGTGATATATCAATCCCATATACATCAAGACCTAGATCTTTAAAATTGCCCAAAAATTCACCTCGGCCACACCCAGGTTCAAGCATTTTCATACCCTCTTTAAGTTCAAAAGATTGGAATAAAAAAGCACATAATTTTTTTGGATAATCAGTATAAGGATGTGATTTTTCATCATATATAACTGATAAATAATTCTTTGGCACTTTAATCAACCTCTCAACTAATGGTAATTATGAATAATTTAATCATATTAATTCTCTAACACAACCATCTAAAACTTCAAGACCCTCAAGCAAAGCTTCTTCGGTAATACTCAATGGAGGTCCTAATTTTATTGATTCTCTGCCTGTATGGACAACCAACAAACCCCGTTCATAACATTTCTCTGCAATTATAGATGCTGTTAAGCCATCTGGTTCACCTGTACTAGGATCTTGAAAAAGAATGGCAGATATTAGCCCTTCACCAAGTATATGACTAATTTTTCCATTTGAAATTTCTTTTAAATGATTTAACTTATCTTTTAAAATCTCCCCTTTTCTATTTGTTTCTTCAATTAAATTACGAGATTCTATTTCCTCTATAACTGCAAGACCAACTGCACAAGCCATTGGATTAGCAGAATGAGTGCTGCTCATATTTCCCACCTCTGGCAAGTCCATAATATCACCTCTTCCAATAACACCAGATAAGGGGTAGCCATTACCCATACCTTTTCCACAACATATCAAATCAGGAATAACATCATAATGCTCATAACCAAAGGCCTTCCCAGTTCTTGCAAAGCCAGCTTGCATTTCATCAAATGTTAATATAATATCATTTTCCCTACAGAATTTCTCTGCAGCTTTTACATAAGATATAGGATAGAAAACTGCACCCCAACCCTGGAATGTTTCTAAAATCATTCCGCATAAATCTTTCTTTGGATTTATACCTTTATCTATAAGAGCATCAATACTTTTTAAGAAAAAAGACTCTCCAGATTCATTATTTAAAGCCCAAGGATACGGAAACGAAAGGTGATGAATATCTTTATCCTCATAACCAACCCATGCTTTTTGTTCAATATTTCCACTCATCATTTGAGCACCCATTGTTCTTCCATGCCAGTTATTTTCAAGTGATATTATTCCAAGTCTATCTTTTTTCTTTGATTGGCCATTCATTCTCATTAATTTTAAAGCAGCTTCAGTAGCTTCTGTTCCTGCAGACATAAGAAAAGCTTTATCAAAACTAGGGCCACAAAATTCAACAAGTTTTTTTAAGTATTTTGCCCTTACCTCATTACCATATGCATAGCATCCTAATAATGGTTTTTTGAGCATTTCTTGAATAGCCATGGAAACCCTATCATTTGAATGTCCCACATTTGAGAAAAATATCGCTGACGTAAAATCAATAAATTTATTACCCTTCAAGTCAAAAATATTAAAATCATTTGCTGAGTCCCAAACTATTGGTATTTGTCCGTGCATAGAGCGTGACTCATAGATATCTAAAGCCTCTAATACTTCTTTTGTTCCTGGACACGGAATATCAGTAGCAATTAATCTATGTTTTGACTTGATTAATGCTACTTTTTTTGGGATTCTTGAAAATTGATACGCCATATTATATTTTCCTAACTTTATTTAAGTATTTTAATAGTTTTGAATCAGTTTTATTAATCTGATATTGAATATATTCAAACTCCTCTATTGAGTCAATCTCTGTAGAGAAAGGAGATTCAAATCCAATCATTTTAGAACCATGAATCATTTGATTATTCATAACATAAGATGCTTTAAGAATATCAACGTAACCATCGGGAATAAACACTTGTTCAAAAGATTCTTTTGGCAAGTTAAAATCTTCACCTGACACAAGACTTTTAAAATAATTATTTTCTTTAGTAAACCATTTTAATGGAGATTCAGGTGCTTTATGCCCAGAGCGAAGTGAAGTAGAGCTTATATCCGTCATAATTTCATCTATTGCATTATCAATAATTTTTATATCTCTTAGCGGGGTAGTTGGTCTCAAATGAACCCAATACTCTGGTACGTAAGACTCATTATCTTTAAACCATTGCATGGCATGAATTAAAAAACCTCTGTCAGTTGCCTTGTCAGTTGAATATTCATCTGGGCGCATAAATGGAACTTCAGCACCATATTGTTTTGCTATTTCAGCATACTCAGTTGAGTCAGTAGAAAAAATAACTCTATCAATTTTTTTTGATAATTTTGCTGCAGCAATGCTATAAGCAATTAATGGGTGCCCAGATAAGTGCTTAATATTTTTAGATTTAACTGATTTTGAGCCTGATCGAGCAGGAATTATGGCAATAATATCACTCATATCATTTCAACCAGCTCTATTCTTGTATTGCTTAGATCCATCCAAAAAAAATCTTTAGAAATACCTTCAGTATCTAGAAATACTATATGGAATGCTCCAGTAATTACAATAATTTTATTATCTAATTTACAGAATTCTTCCAACATTAAGGTAATCCTACTGTTTGCCCACCATCAATTACTAAAGTAGCGCCTGTAATAAAACTGGCTCTATCAGAGCATAAAAATACTACAGAGTTTGCAATTTCTTGAGGTGTTGAAAAGCGGTTCATTGGAACAGTTGACTTAATAATTTCATCTACACGCTTTTTATCTTTTTGAATTTTTTCAGCCCAAGACCCTCCTTCGAAATATACATTACCTGGAGCAACCACATTAACCCTGACAGTTGGAGCTAGCTTTCTTGCCATATTTTTTGCCAAAGCAATAATCGCTGCTTTTGCTGTTGAATAATCAGTAGGTGCACCAAAAGCCTCAATCCCTGCAATAGATGATACAAATACCAACACCCCTTGTGATTTTTGCAGCATTGGCAGAAAAGTTCTTGCTGTTTGCAAAGCTGATTCAAAATTACTATTCCAGGTATCATGCCACTGTTCATCGCTTGGTAATGCATCTGTTACACTTCTTCCATTACCTACATTAACTATAAGAATATCCAAGTTATTCCACTTATTCTGAATTTCATTCTTTAAAGTATTAAGTGATTCAACATTTGTACAGTCACATTTAAAAGTATAAGTATTTTCTGATCCATAAATATCTTGCAATTTTTTTTCATTTTCAAATAAAGCAGGAGAACCTCGAGATACTGAGAAAGTTTTTGCACCTTCTTGCAGAAAACTTTCTGCAACAGCAAGACCTATTCCCTTTGACGCTCCTGTTATTAAAACTTTTTTGTTATTTAAATTTAAATCCATATTTTTTTTACTCCTGATCTTTCCAGCATCAACTCTTTCGACTAACAAAAAATTATCTTCAAATAGTAATTTTCGTTTTCAACATCACATATCTTAACATTTAAGTCATTATCAAAATTAGTTGATTCTGTTGATATACCAACTCCCAAAGAATCTATACTAGCTCTTTAAAGTTATCTAGAATAATCAGTATATGGATAAAACTTGTTAGCATAACTAACAGATATATAGTTCTTTGACATTTTACAAAACCTCTACAATTTCCATTAGATTACCTTCATTATCATGGCAATATGCAACCTTAACTTTTTTGTCATTTGTTAAAGTTGGGTGATTAACAATGCTTCCACCTATCTTTTCAATTTTTTTACATATAGTGTTAATATTGTCAACACTATATGCTAAGTGTGAACAACCTAATTGATTTGACTTTTGTTTTGTTATGCTCTTTTGCTCTGGATGGGAATGATATTGCAATATCTCCAATAAATACCCATCAGGTGCTTTTAATTTAACCCATTCTAGTTTAGTATTTTGTAAACCAACTACTGTGTCAATAAAAATACCTGTTTCTATGGCTCGATTATCTTCAACAAACCCTAATGAACAATAAAACTTTACAGACTTCTCCAAACTCCTAACAACAATACCAGTATGTCTAACTGCTTTGATCATATTGACTCCTTAATACCCTGCTCAATTAACTTAAACCCTTCAAGCATTTCAATTCATAAAAATATGTTCTTCTAAAAACCCTTTACCAAATAAATATTTTAAATGGTTAGGATATTTATTTCTAATCTCATTAAACCTAGTATGAAAGATATTACTTAGATTTTTTGTATTAGCTATCAAGCCATCTTCTAGCATTGCTTTTAAGTTTTCATACCCTACAACAAAAACTAAAGGGTTTGCAGGAATAATAGTAACAATATCAGCCATTGAGATATTTTTTAATCCAGTCTAATTGTGCTCTAAATATCTTAACACCTTCGTCATCACGATAAGCCTGCATAATAAAAGGCCCTTGATACTCATACTCCTCTAGCTTATCAAAGAACTTTTTGAAGTCAGCATTACCTTTACCCAATGTCACCGGACCGCCACCCAGCAATCTATCTTTAATATGAATATCTGTAATTCTATCACCATAAGCTGCCAATTCCTCATCAGAGTCAAAACCTAGTGCAGCACTGTTACCAATATCATAATTAACTGTAATATTTTTTGAATTCAATTTATTTAACAACTCAACAAATGACTGTGGCTCTAAATCAGTTTCTAAAGACAAATTAAAGTTTTCTTTTTCAATAGTTGGGATTATTTTTATTATCTGTTTAACAAATCGGTCAACTGCTTCTTCAGTTTTTAAACTAGATTGATCAACACAAGGAATAACAATATCTGTTATTTTTAATATCTTAGCTGCTTCTAATAATCTGTTTAAAATTTTAAAACTTTCTTCTGCAATCTTGTCATCACTTGAATGCAAAGGTGCTTCCATAAAATAATCAGCACAGATAGTTTTTACTGACATGTCAGTATTTTGACAAACACTAACTATCTCATCAATACCACCTAATTTCAATAATGGATTTTCTTCAGCATCATTAAAATCTAAAATAAATTCAACTAAATCTAGGCCACACGCTTTAGCGACTTTAAATTCATCTTTCCACATCCCAATTGGAAAAGCTTGGTACCGACCCTGATATTTGGGTACTAAACGTCCTTGCATCACACCAATCTTATTGGTCATATTATTTCTGCTACCAGTTAAGGTGCTGACGAAGGTTTTTCGCAATAGGAATCTCTTCTTTTATAATACTTTTTACTCCATTACCCATAGCTTTTTCAATTTTTCTAACTGCACCAACCAGTAAAGATAAGCCTGCTGGCTCTACTGATGCAGATTGGTCAGAACCATACATTGATCGATCTAAGGTAATATGACGCTCAAGAGATGAAATACCTATTGCTGCTGCTGCATAAGAAACTGCTAAACCAACTTCATGACCACTATAGCCAACATCACATTTATATTTTTTTCTAAGAGTTTCAATCATCTTTAAATTTGCATTTTCATCCTTCATTGGATAAGTAGAGACTGTATGCATCAATTCAAATGGGCAGTTTGCTTTTCTAAAAATATCAACTGCTTTTTGAATATCATCATAGGTCGTCATGCCAGTCGAAATAAAAGTATGCTTCCCTTCACTCGCAACTTTTGTAAGAAGATCTTCATAAACTATCATTGCAGATGCAATCTTATTATATTTACAATTAAACTGTTCTAAAAAATTTTGGCTATTAAGATCCCACGCTGAAGCAAACCAATCAATACCTTTCTCATTACAATATTTATCAATTTCATAATATGAACTTGCATCAAACTCAAGTCCATTTTTTTGATTTCGCTGCGTACTCCCCCACATACTCTCTCTAGGTGAATCTAAAAACTCTTTGGTATAGACTATGTCAATATCTCGTTTTTGAAATTTAACAGCATCACACCCAGCAATACAAGCCGCATCTATGAGTTTTTTACAAATTGACATATCACCATTATGATTAATTCCAATTTCTCCAACAATAACTATTGACATATTTTCCTCTTATTAATTATATAAAATTTTAAGCAAATCAAGCTCTAAAACATCTTCTAAAAGCTCCCTAACAACGCCTTTACCACCAGCTGTTTTAAGTTCAACATCTGATATCTCAATTATTTTTCTATGACTATCTGAAGGACAAGCAGAAAAGCCACAAAGCTTCATTGCATAGAAATCATTTAAATCATTACCTAAATATAAAACTCTATTCAATTTAAAGCCCTCAGTAACAGCAAGATCTTTAATAGCTGTACTTTTATCTTTAACACCTTGAATCACAGGAACTTTGAGTTTTTTAGCTCTAGCTGTAACAACTTTATTTTTTTCTGTTGAAAGAATATATACAGATTGGTTTAATTTCCGAAGTGCATCAAATGCAAGACCATCTGCTCGGCTACAAACAACTATTTCATTGCCTTTTTGATCAAGATGTACATAATTATCTGTCAAAACGCCATCAAAATCAAAAATAATAATGTCTATATCATCTAATTTCATAAAGATTTTCAATTAGCAAGCCAAAATAGAATAATTATATAGTTATTTATATATTCTTATAATTATTCTGCACTTATGTTAATCAAAATTAAAGATATATGGAGCAAAAAAAAATCTATGAGTTTTTTGCCATTTTCCTAAATTGCTCATTATTATCCATTAAATAATCAAATGTTCCACTTGCTATTACTTTTCCACTATCCATTAAGTGAATAATGTCACAATCCTTAACTGTAGAAAGTCGATGTGCAATCATAATAATTGTTTTTTTATGGGATAAATTATTTATAGCTTCAATAATCACTTCTTCAGTAATTCCATCAAGAGAGCTAGTTGCCTCATCTAATATTAAAATACTTGGATCATGATAAAGTGCACGTGCTATACCGATACGTTGCTTCTGTCCACCACTGAGTCGCAAACCTCTTTCACCCACAAATGTTTCATATTGATCTGGCAAAGTCTTAATAAAGCTATCTAGATTTGCCATTTTTGCAGCTTGTACAACTTGTTCCATCTTTATTTCATCAAAAGGGACTGCAAATGCAATATTAGAGAGGATAGTATCATCAGTTAGATATATAGATTGAGGTACATAACCAATTTTTTTTTGCCATCCAAATTTATTTTTAGTATTTATCTCAACGCCGTCTACAGTAATTTTGCCAGAATCTGGCACAAGCAAACCTAGAACAATATCTATCAAAGTAGTTTTTCCTGAACCAGTTGCTCCTATAAGGCCAACAGTAGAATTGTGTGCAATTGTAAGATCTAACTCATTTAAGACGGTAGTCTGCGCACCTTCATACTCAAAGCTTATTTTATTGAGCTCTAACTTATCTCTAAAAGAGATTGAAGCTTGATTAATTAGGCTTTTTTTAATAGACTTAGATTTTGAAAACTCAACGGCTAAATTATCAAAAGCTGGAAGGTTAAACCTTATCTCTGCGAAACTAGTATAAATTTGTTGAAAGGCCGGCAATAAGCGATAACCGATCATTACATAAAGTGAGATTATTGGGAAAATACTGCTATTAGAGCCCTCTCTGATAGAGATAAGTGAAATAATAATTGCAGTAATTCCGCCAAAAGCTACAACTTCAAGAAAATACTTGGGCAATGTTGCAATTAATACTTTTTGAGAAATAATTGTAGCAACATTTTTTGCAGGTAAAGAAAATCTATTGGTAAATTCTTGCTCACTTCCTTTTAACTTAACATCTTTTATCCCTGACATTACTTCATTTATAGCCTTAAAGATAGAAAATTGTGCTGTTGATTGTTGAATTCCGTTTAAATTTAATTTTTTCTTAAAAAATGTATAAATTATTGAATATATTCCACCCAAAAATAAAGCTGCACTAAAAGCTATCATTGGATTTACATAAATTAACAATGCAATTAAATATATCACAATCATTAACTTTGATAACCCCTGTAAGGATTGCATAATTACCCCACTAGTAGCTCGACCTACTTCAATTAGAATGGTTTGTGTTAGATCAGAGGAATTCCTAGTCAAAAAGAAGTCATAAGGTTGTGATAAATAAAGCTCTAGTAATCTCACTGACAGCCTATAGTTCATCATTTGACTGAAATAAGTAATAAACCAAATCATTGCCCCCTGATAAAGATTAGAGACAAGAATAGTAGAAATTAAAAAAACACCAAGAAATAAAAGGAAATCAGTTGAATTCTTGAAATTTAAAAAGCTATACACTTGAAATAAATAATTATTTTCAAAAATAATTTCTGGTGAAACAACAACAGCTATAAATGGAACTATAGCAGAGACCCCAATAACCTCAAACACTCCCATAAGCAAAAGACCAAAAAAAAGTAAAATACATTTTGTTATTTCTGACTTTGAAAATAGTTGATTAATTTTTTGTTGTAATCTCATTCTAATTTATTAATTTAAATCTACCTTATTAAGAAATAAACCCTGACTATCCTTAAATGATATTATTGGATTTAACTCACCAAGTGGCCATTTAATTTTTAGTTCAGGATCATTCCAATGAACACATCGCTCATATTTTGGATTATAGAAGGCAGTAGTTTTATATACAAGATCAGCAGCTTCAGAAAGTACAAAAAACCCATGTGCAAAACCTTGGGGAATCCACAGCTGTTTTTTATTGCTATCTGATAATATTTGACCTACCCACTGACCAAAAGTAGGAGAATCTAATCTTATATCTACAGCAACGTCAAATATTTCTCCTTGAACAACCCTTATAAGCTTATCTTGTGCAAATGGTAAAAGCTGATAATGCAGACCCCTCAAGACACCCTTACATGACCTTGAATGATTTTCCTGAACAAATACTGGAGATAAATTTGTCGCATTATTAAAGTTTTCTTGATTAAAACTTTCAAAAAAGAACCCACGATCATCTTGAAATACCTTTGGCTCGATTAGTAAAACATCTGGAATAGATAGCGCCACTAAATTCATATTGAAGCAGATTCTTTAATGATTCTCATTAAATATTTTCCATAGCTATTTTTACTCATTGGCTTTGCAAGTTCATGAAGATCATTTAATGTTATCCAGCCTTTATGAAAGGCTATCTCTTCAGGGCATGATATTTTCAATCCTTGTCTATGCTCGATAGTTTGAATAAATTGTTGCGCTTCAAGTAAACTCTCATGTGTTCCAGTATCCAGCCAGGCATAGCCTCTGCCCATTATCTCTACTCTAAGACTCTTATCTTCTAAATACATTTGATTAAGATCTGTAATTTCAAGCTCTCCTCGATTAGATGGTTGAATTTTTTTTGAATACTCAACAACCTTTTCATCATAAAAGTATAGCCCTGTTATTGCAAAGTTCGATTTTGCATTAATTGGCTTTTCTTCAAGATTAAGAGCCTTAAAATTATTATCAAATTCAACTACACCATAGCGCTCAGGATCATTTACATGATAAGCAAATATAGTAGCACCTTCTTTGCACATGTTGGCAGAGTTAAGTATGTTTTCAAATGCATATCCATGAAAAATATTATCGCCTAGCACCAAAGCAGATGGAGCACCATTTAGAAAATTCTCTCCAATAATAAAAGCTTCAGCAAGCCCATTAGGAGAGGCTTGAACTGCATATGAAATTTCCAAACCCCACTGTGATCCATCCCCTAAAAGCTTTTCAAATAAAGGGGTATCATCTGGAGTTGATATTATTAATATCTCTCTTATGCCAGCTAACATAAGTGTAGATAAAGGATAATAAACCATAGGCTTATCGAAAATAGGTAGAAGTTGTTTTGAAATTACTTGAGTAACTGGATACAATCTAGTGCCTGAACCGCCTGCCAATATTATGCCTTTTCTCTCCATTATGCTTCCAAAAAATAAAGTTCTTTTATTAATTTATCTAAAGTCACTTCCCAAGGTGGAAGTTGCAGATTAAACGTTTTACAGAGTTTATCTGAGTTGAGTAAAGAATTTAAAGGCCTTTTTGCTGGCAATAATAGTTCTGAAGAATTTATTCCAATGATATTTTCAGGGTTTGCAAGAAAAATATCACCACATTTTTGAGCTTGGTATAAAGTATGTTTTGCAAAATCATACCAGCTTGCTCTACCAGATGAGGCAAGATGATAAACTCCTGAAATATCGTGCGATAAGGCTCTATCTTGAATTATTTTATAAATGCATAAAGATGTAACATTCGCTACCATTTCTGCACTTGTCGGAGCTCCAATTTGATCATTTACAATTCTTAACTCACTCTTCTCTTTAGCAAGATTTAAAATAGTTTTTAAAAAATTTCTGCCTCTAATCGAATAGAGCCAGCAAGTTCGTAAAATAAGATATTTGCAATTACTTTCAATAATTGCATTTTCACCCTGAAGCTTACTTTTGCCATAGATTGACTTAGGATTAGTCTTATCTTTTTCATGATATGGGTCTAACTTTTTACCATCAAAAACGTAATCAGTTGAATAATGAATCAACCACGCATCAATCAATTTAGCCTCTCTTGCTAATAAATCTAATGCATTAAAATTAACTTGGAATGCCTCATTTATTTCAGACTCTGCCTTATCAACATCAGTATATGCTGCTGCATTGACAATGATATCTGGACAAAAATCTCTAACAGTCTTTTGAAGATTATTGAGATTATTAAAATTCACATCGCCTCGATTGCAAACTTTTAAATCGCCCAGAGGAGCAAGGCATTTCTGAAGATACCATCCCACTTGACCATTACTTCCTAATAAAAGTATTTTCATGAGTAATTCTTTTCAACCCAAGATCGATATTCACCACTGGTTATATCCTTGACCCAATCTTGATTTTGGAGGTACCAATTTACAGTTTTTGTAATTCCAGTTTCAAAAGTTTCAAGAGGATGCCAATTTAGATTATTTTTAATCTTTGAAGCATCAATAGCATACCGAGTATCATGACCTAGCCTATCTTGGACAAAAATAATTTGGGATTTATATGATTTTCCATTAGCCTTAGGAATAGCTTCATCTAGAATTTCGCATAAAAGACCAACAATATCTATATTTGCTATTTCATTTAAACCACCAATATTGTAGATATCTCCAACCTTCCCTTCTCTCAATACTTTTCTTATAGCGCTGCAATGATCTGTCACATAAAGCCAATCTCTAATCTGCTTTCCATCTCCATAAATTGGAATATCTTTACCTGTTATTGCATTATAAATTACTAATGGAATTAATTTTTCTGGAAACTGAAAAGGACCATAGTTATTGGAGCAATTGGTTGTTAAAACTGGTAAACCATAGGTTTTATAATATGCTCGTACTAGGTGATCTGAAGATGCTTTACTTGCAGAATATGGGCTATTTGGCTTATACCTATTTAATTCGGTAAATGGCTTTTCAGTTGAATCAAGTGATCCATATACTTCATCAGTAGAAACATGAAGAAAACGAAAATCATTTTTTGCATCTACTGCCATGCTCATCCAAAAATTTCGAATTACCTCTAAAAGCGAATAAGTGCCAAGTATGTTAGTTTGAATAAACTCATCAGGTGAATGGATGGATCTATCTACATGAGACTCTGCAGCAAAATTTATAATATATCTGGGTTTATGTGTTATTAATAAATGAGAAATTTCCTTTTTATTTAAAATATTTTGTTTAACAAATAAATAGTTTGAATTACTCTCTACAGTTTTAAGATTTTGAAGATTACCAGCATAAGTAAGGCTGTCAACATTAACAACTTTCTCATCATTTTTAGAAATCCAGTCAATAATAAAGTTGCTTCCTATAAATCCTGCACCACCAGTTACTAAAATTGTCATTTAAGACTCATTAATATTTTGATCATTATTTTTAGAGCTTTTTTTATAAAAAAAACTTTTATTGAGATTGTAACGAAATTATACATAATTTATTTTTTTAGCGCATCAAACATAAGATTAGAGCATTAGAATTTGCTTTAAAATTGATTTCATATCTAATAAATTTACATTAGAATTACTTATGAATAGAAATTTTCTAAATACAATCTATATTAAAATAGTATTTAAAATGACTTTAGTTAAAAAAAATGCCTTACAGCAACATAGACTTTAATAAAAAAACTATTTTAATAACTGGTGGTGCAGGATTTATTGGAAGCAACTTAGCTTTTTACTTTCAAAAAAATTATCCTAATTCAAATATTATTATATTTGACTGCTTTAGAAACGAACTTACATTTAATAATGGTAATCTTAAAAGTTTTGGCCATTATAAGAACTTAATTGGATTTTCAGGCGAAGTAATCTGTGGAAATATAAATAAAAAAGATGATCTTGCACTTTTGAATAAACATAAGTTTGACTATATTTTTCATCATGCAGCAATTTCTGATACGCGGGTCTATGACCAAGAAATTATAATGAAGACAAATGTTAATTCATTTTATGACTTATTAGAGTTAGCAAAAGTAAATAAATCTATTATGGTTTATGCAAGCTCTGCTGCTACATATGGTTCCCTTCCATCACCTCAAACTGTTGGTATTGAAAGCCCTGAAAATCCTTATGGGTATAGTAAATATCTTATGGATCAAATTGCAAGCGCATATGCAAGAAAGAACCCAAAATTAAAAATAATTGGCCTAAGATTTTTCAATGTTTATGGTCCTAAAGAATTTTTTAAATCAACTACATCATCAATGGTTATTCAGCTGGGACATCAAATTTTGGGTGGAAAAGCGCCACGATTATTTGAAGGTTCAGAGAAAATATCACGTGATTTTATCTATATTGAAGATGTGGTTCAAGCTAATATCAAAGCTTGTGCTTCTGAACAAAATGGTGTCTACAATGTTGGCACTGGTATATCAAGAAATTTTCAAGAAATAGCTGATATTTTGCAAAATGAATTAAATACTGACCTAGGAACAGAATACTTTTCTAACCCACATATTGGATATCAAATTCACACTCAGGCAGATATTTCTTGCTCTAAGAAACATCTTGCCTTTAAACCAAAATATTCTTTAGAGCAAGGTATTAAAGCTTACATTCCTGAAATAAAGCGACTTTATGGTAAAAATATTTTATGATAGATACAAGTAACAAAAATCCAAGATTGCTGGTTATTGGGGACTTGATAATTGATCAATATCTCTGGGGCGATTCTGAACGAATCTCTCCCGAAGCTCCTGTTCAAATAGTAAATATTAACCAAGAAAGCATAATGCTTGGTGGTGCAGGAAATGTTATTAGTAACTTAAAAGCATTAGGTGCAAATGTTGATATTATTAGTGTAATTGGTAACTGTGAGATTTCTAACGGATTAAAAAAACTATTAAAAAATATTGAGATAAATACTAAATATTTAGTTACCCAAAAAAACCGAGTTTCTTCAAAAAAAAGTAGAATTATTTCATCTAAACAGCAAGTTATCCGCTTTGATCAAGAAAGCACTGAAGCAATAAGTGAAAAATCTCAAGAACTCATCATAACGACTTTTAAAAAAATTGTTTTAGATTATGAAATAATATTATTGTCAGATTATGGAAAAGGAGTATTAACTGAAGATTTGACTAAATCTTTAATTGATATTGCTAATAGGAATAATAAAAAAGTTCTCGTTGATCCAAAAGGATCAGATTACTCAAAGTATAAAGGCGCGTATTTACTCACGCCTAATAAAAAAGAAGCAAGTAAAGCGATAAATATTAATATAAAAGATGATGCCAGTCTAACTAATGCACTCATCCAGCTCAAGCTAGATTGCAACTTGGAGGTATCTTTAATAACTTTAAGTGAGGATGGAATAGCAATATATGACAATGCATTAAATATCCAACCTACAATTGCTAAAGAGGTATTTGATGTTACTGGAGCTGGGGACACTGTACTTGCCTCTCTTGGCTATGCTTTAGCATATGATTCTGATATCAATAGTGCTGTAAAATTCGCTAATCTTGCTGCAGGCGTTGTTGTAGGCAAAATTGGAAGTGCTACTACAACTCTTAATGAGATGACTGAATATGAATCTCGATTTATGAATTCTTCAGCTATTCAGAATATTAAATCATTTAATGAGATTGAAATTTTAAGTAAAGAACTAAGAATAAAAGGTAAAAAAATTGTATTTACTAATGGTTGTTTTGACCTACTTCATACTGGGCATATTAAGTACTTAGAAGCTGCTAGAAATTTTGGTGATGTTTTAATACTTGGATTAAATTCTGATATCTCTGTTAGTTCTATAAAAGGAATAAGTCGACCAATCAACACCGAGATGGATAGAGCTTATATACTTTCAGCGCTTCAAGTTGTTGATTTTGTTGTGATATTTGAAGATACCACTCCCTATAAATTAATTAAGACCATTAGGCCTCATATACTAGTTAAAGGTGGAGACTACATTGGAGAGAAAGTTGTTGGTGAAGATATTGTTGATGAATTAAAAATAGTTGAATTTATTAGAGGGAAGAGCACATCTAAAACTATTGAAAAAATTAAAGGAGGAAAATTTATATGAAATCAATTATTGATAATGAGTTTATTGAGCATTTAAAAACAACTAAGGCCACTATGGAAGTTATGAGTTCTGATATAGAGGCTGTAGCTAAAACCTGTATTGATAGTTTAAAAAATGGTGGAAAGATACTTTTCTTTGGTAATGGAGGAAGTGCTGCAGATGCTCAACATTTAGCTGCAGAATTAGTAAGTAGGTATAAGACTGAGCGACAAGGGCTTGGAGCAATTGCTCTTACTACTGATTCATCTATACTCACAGCAATTGGTAATGACTATGGTTTTGATAGAATTTTTTCTCGGCAAGTTGAAGCTTTGGCTAATGCTAAAGATATTGTAATAGGTATTAGCACTGGAGGCACAAGTGATAATGTTATAAACGGATTTAAAGTGGCTAAAGAGAAAGGTTGTAAAATTATTGGCTTTAGTGGGAGAGGCGGAGGGGAATTTAATAATTTTTGTGATATAAATTTAGTAGTTCCAGCAGATGATACTCCTCGTATTCAAGAAATGCATATTCTAATTGGACATACTATTTGTCACCTAATAGAACAAAACTTTACTAATAGTTAATCTAAGGTTTTAATTGCATCCAGTACATTTTCTGCTTTAATTAGCTTCATGCAATTATGATGGTTAAGAGGACATTTTCGCTGCATACATGGCTGACAATCCAAATTTTTTTTTAAAATAATACCTTTATCAAAGTTATATTGAGATGTTTCGTTGTCATTAGTTGGGCCAAATATAGCAATTGTTGGTATTTTAAAACTGGCGGCTAAGTGCATTGGTCCACTATCTCCCGTTATAAATATACTTAGCTTGGAAATTATAGAAATTAATTCCTGTATTGTAGTTTTTCCAGCTAAGTTTTGGTAATTTGAAATACCACTATGGATTAATAACTTTTCAATATCTAAAGCAATATCTACCTCATTAATTCCTCCAAAAATTAAAATCTCATATTTGCTAGATAGCTCTATTGCAACCTTAGCAAATTCTTCAGGATACCAGCGCTTTGAACTTCCATATGATGCACCAGGATTAATGCCAATTGTTTTATTTTTAACATTGTAAGAAACATCATAGTTTTGATGAACAATTAAATTTTTTGGAGATGAATACTGACAAGTTGAGTCATTTATAAAGCTATTGTATTTCTCAACTTGGTGAATGTTTTGATATTTAATCTTAGAAAATTGATATTTTTGAGTACTTTTTATTGCTAATTTAAGAATTTTTGACCGGAAAGAGCTTCGAAACGAGAAAAATTTATCAAACTTCCCCAAACTTTTTGCAAAATTATAAATAGAAAAATACCTATTATTTATTGGTAATATTTTACGTGTATTTGGATGGTTTTTTAGCACTTCAATTGAAACAAAAGAGCCAATAAATGTAATCTCAGCACCTTTGAATTGACTCACTAGATTATCTATAGCGGGTGTTGCCATAACCGTATCACCAAGCCATGTAGGAAGTTCAATCAGAATCCTCATTAAACTAATTTATAATGTTTTTTACTAAGCTCTAGATTTAAATATTTTTCAAGTTTAATCATCATTCGATGTTTTTTTTGTTTTTTTGTTAATTTATAATTTGGGTCTGCTTGATACAAACCATCATCTGAAGTAAGCCATTCACTCATAATTTGTGGATGCACACCCTTAAACTCTTCAATAATTGAATGGTCCATTTGAGTATAGTCAATTTTAACTGGTTCAGCTCCCCAGTATTTTTGAACCTTAATACTTTTCAAGTTCATTTGATCTTCGCTTCTTACCCATCCATAATGGTAACAACAAACCCCAGTATGTTTTGACTTTGGATACCTCCCTTTTTTATTCGACTCTAGCACGAGCCAAAAAAGTCCATCTGGAGCATATGACCTTATTGAGTTTTTTATAATTCTAGCTTCTGAACGATACCAACCAGGAGAATTAAGGATGCTATTAGCATTCCCATAAAAGTGCTTAAAGTCAAAAACAAGTGCCTCAACATTAGAATCATTTAAATGCACTTTCATGGATTCTCTAATTTGATTGAGATCACTCTCATGATAAATCTCATCAGCTTCAATATAAAAAGCCCAATCACCAGAACAGTTAAACTGTGCAATCATTTTTTGCTGTCCATAAACATAACCTTTATCTTGCATTGAATCATTCCATTGTGACTCAATAATTTTTATTTTTGAACTAGATAGTGATTTAATAAGTTCCAATGTATTATCTTCACTCTTACCAACATTAACTATAAATTCATCCACAATTGGAAGGATAGATTGGATTGATTGTAAAAACGGATACCCTAGTATCTGTCCATTTTTAATAAATGTAAATGCACTAACTTTCATATAATTAAAAGAGCTTTTATACCCCTTTTGCTTAGTTGAGAAATAATTTCTAATTTACCACTATTTAACATAAAAAGACGATTATTAATATTTTTTCATACTGCTTAAAAAACCTAAATTATTAAGATAACTTAATAAATCAAAATCCTGGTTAACATGAAGTTCACCAGTTATCCAAGATGTTTTTCTTAGAATTTTATCATGAAGTGTTTTTAAGTTATCATACTCAGCACCTTTAGAAATTATCATTCTTTTAAATACCTTTCTATACCATCGTCACACCAAACCACTTTGTTACTTATTGAAGATTTTAAAATTAAGTCATTTTGAGCTAAAGATAATCTCGTATTTTCAGAGTGCCATAAGTGAAATTGTATTGCATTAAAACGAAGATTTTTTCGTTTAATTCCATAATTTAACAACCTTGAAACAAATTCACTATCCTCTCTTCCCCAGCCTTCAAAATCATTATTAAAGCCATTTATATTAAGACAATCTTTTTTAAAAAATGATATATTACAAGTCTTAACTCCACGCAAGTAATTTTTCTTTTTTGAAAATAAACTTGATAAAAAGGCTGAATGAATTGCATTTTTTCGATTTTTAATACCTTTTGATAAAAAAGAAAAATCAATATTCATTCTTTTAATCGAACTTTTTGTTGCTTGTTTTGTAAGCAGCACACGATTACCTTGGATGAAGCAATCTTTTTGAACATTCTTTATATGATCTTGAATAAATTCTGAATGAAGTATCATATCTCCGTCAATTAGGATGATATAGTCACCATTTGATTTAGAAATAGCTTTATTTCTTGATTTTGCAGCTCTAAATCCATCATCTTTTTGCCATGAATGGACAACCTTCAAAGAAGTTCGAAGTTTGAAATTACTTATTAACTTTAAAGTTTTATTATTACTCCCATCATCAGCAATAATAACCTCAAAAGGTAAGGCAGATTGACGTTCAATACTTTTCAATACAAGCAATAATGCATCTGGCCGATTATAAGTAGTAACGATTAAACTTACACGCATATAGTCTATTTAATTCTCAATATTTAGGTAACATTTTTACCATATAACTTTTAATTAAAAGAATAAGCTATGAAAATTACAGCCTATATTATTGCTTACAACGAAGTAGAAAAAATACGTGACTGTATAAATAGTGTTTTATGGGCAGATGAAATTATTCTTGCAGATTCTTATAGCACAGATGGCACAACTGAAATTGCTGAAGAATTAGGCGCTAAGGTTGTACATATTGACTTTAAAGGTTATGGTGACCTTCGAAACAAAGCAATATCTCATTGTACTAGTGACTGGATCTTTAGCTTGGACTCTGATGAGCGATGTACGCCAGAAGTTCGCGATGAAATTTTGTCAGTAATAGAAAACTCAACTAGTGACATTTATAGAGTGCCCAGAAAAAATTTCTTTATGGGGAAATGGATCAATTACTCTGGCTGGTATCCAAATTTTAGACAACCACAATTATTTAGAAATGGAAAAATGAGCTATGACTTAAAACCAGTTCATGAGGGATTTATTAGTCATAGTGATAAGGAAATTGATTTAATAAAAAATGCTATCTGGCAATTTCCTTATAAAGACTTTGAAGAAGTTATACTTAAAGCAAATCGTTACTCTTCACTTGGCGTTATTAAGCTCCAAGATAAAGGGGAAACAGGTGGAGTTTTTAAAGCTTTCTTGCATGGTTTTTGGTCTTTTATTAAACACTATTTTCTAAAGCTAGGTTTTTTAGATGGAGGCCCAGGATTTGTTATTGCTTTTGGTAACTTTGAAGGAACATTCTATCGATATCTAAAGCTTACTCAAGCTCAGAAAAACTGGAAACCTCCAAGCATAAAGCCCCTATATAAGATAAAAATATGATTGTACCTATTATTTTATCTGGAGGAAGTGGCACAAGATTATGGCCTCTTTCTAGAAAACTATATCCAAAACAATTTATTAATTTAATTAATGAAACGACATTGTTTCAAGATACAATTTTGCGATTACCTAATAAAATATCTAGCCCTCTTATTATTTGCAATGAAGAACATCGTTTTATTGTAGCTGAACAACTCAGACAAATAAAATGCAGCAATAGAGGAATTATTCTAGAGCCAATTGGAAAAAATACTGCACCAGCAATTGCCATTGGAGCGATGCATTTATTAAATGAAAAAGAAGATCCAATACTTTTAGTTTTATCTGCAGATCATCTTATAGATAATATTAGTAAGTTTCATGATTCCATCAAGACTGCAAGCAAAATTGCTGAAAATGGAAAATTGGTAGCTCTTGGTGTTAAACCAAACAAACCAGAAATAGGATATGGTTATATTGAAGTAGATAATTCTGTAGAAAATGAATTCAATAATATTATTTCATTTAAGGAGAAGCCTAATATTAAAGTTGCAAAAAAATACTTAGACTCTGGAAACTACTTTTGGAATAGTGGAATTTTTATTTTTAGAGCCTCAACCTATCTCAAAGAATTAAAAAAATATGAACCTGAAATTTATAATGTTTGCAAAAAATCTTGTCTTGAAACATCCAAGGATTTAGATTTTGTTCGCTTAAATAATGAGGAATTTTATAAATGCACTGATAAATCAATTGACTATGCTGTAATGGAAAAAACAAATGTTGGAGTTGTAGTTCCATTAAATGCAAGTTGGAATGATATTGGATCATGGGAAGCATTATGGGATTCAAAATCAAAGGATAAAAATGAGAATGTCAGTGAAGGTGATGTAATTCTTAATAAAGTTTATAACTCTTATATTTATAGCTCTAATCGCCTTGTAACTGCCAATGATCTTTCAGATCTTGTTATTATTGATACGCAAGATGCTCTATTAGTATCAAGTAAGAAAAACTCTCAAGATATAAAACATATAGTAAATAAGCTTAAAAGTAATAAAAGAAGTGAGTCTGATAATCATCGAACAGTTTATAGACCATGGGGCTACTATGATTCAATAGATATTGGAGAAGGCTTCCAGGTAAAACGTATTTTTGTTAATCCAGGCGCTAAATTATCTTTACAAAAACATAAAAAACGAGCTGAGCACTGGGTAATAGTAAAAGGGATTGCCTTAATAACATGTGGAAAAAAAGTTTTTCAATTAAAAGAAAATGAGTCAACCTATATCCCTAAAGGCAAAACTCATAGATTAGAAAACCACGAAACAGTTCCACTTGAAATTATAGAAATACAAACAGGAAGTTACCTCGGAGAAGATGACATAATTCGCCTAGATGACGACTATAAAAGAAATTAAATCTAGTAATTAAGTACTTATTAAATTATCTTCTATCCTCATAATGGGTCAAAATTTTTATAATAAACAAATGAGGTGGTGTGCGATAATTTATTGGTATTCTAGGTAAACTAAATCTATTTGACATTAAATTGGCCCTCCCTCTTTGCATTGTTGTGGCAGAGAGGTAACCAGAATCTTCAGCCATATTGCTTATTAATTCATTAAATTTACCAAAAGGATAGCAAAAATCAGTAACTATTACTTTATATTTTTTTTCTAATTCTTTCTTACAGTCACTAATCTCTTTCTGAGCCTTTAAGGTTGAAATATTAGTTAAATCAGGATGTGTCTTAGAATGGCCACCAATATCCATTCCTAAATTAAGCCAAGAAATAATCTCATTCTCTGTCATTAAAGGCCTTTGAGTAATTCCCTTATCCATATCCCAAGTATTAGAAGAGCCAACATTTTCACTTACAATATATGAAGTAGCGCTAAAGTTATATTTTTTTAAAATTGGTGCCGCATTAAGTAGAATATTTTGATAACCATCATCAAATGTAATGCCCACAACTTTTCCAACCTTCTCTCCATCTAAATAAGGCTTAAGTTCTTTAATACTAAGACCCTGATATCCTAATTTTTTTAAAATCCACATTTGAAAATTAAACTTATTTGGAGGAACATGTAAACTTCTCATTACTGTTGATTTAGGCATTTTTTCAACACTATGGTACATCAATATAGGAATATTATTATTAAGCATTATTTACTCATTATTCTTTCTATCCGCTGTCTTAGCACTACAGAAAAAGGCCGTTTAATTTTGATTTTTTGAGCTAGACGGACTTTTTCGTTAAAATGAAGTCCTCTATTTTTATGAAAAAAATTAGCTAAAATATTTTTAGCATGCTCTTTCTTTCTTGAGGTTGAATAAAGACTAACAAAATTTTTCCCCTCAACTATTTTATATTTTCTTAGTAAAGTTTCAGAAAATGAAAATGGTTCTATAGTATGAGCAGGGACTAAATCAAAAAATTTGAGCATAAGCTTATCAGCCCAATCAAGGCTAGGGCGCATATCAGCCATAATCCCCATCATTAAAGACCCCCACATAGCTGACTTTCTTGATAATTCATAGTATTCACCATCAATTTCAATTTTTCTGCCTTCTAAATTCTTAACATAGATATCAAATCTTGCTCTATCATAAATCAACCCCTCATTAAGATAAAACAAAGCTTGATTTGACTGAATTAAATCAAAAAGTGGTAAGGGGGATTTATGAAAATATGTATCCGTATCAAAAAATAAAATTTTATCCGAATCTTTTAACTTTAATTGATCTAAAACAAATGCTAACCCTCGGTTTTTGATTCGAAAATGATATTGACCATTAAGGGACCATTCATTTCTCTGTTCTTCACTCATTAATAAAGTTTTAACTGGATAATCAGAAAATAACTCAGGTTTTTCGGTCAAAACCACTATTTCAATTTGATGATTTTCTAATAACCAATTCTGAAATGTCAAAAAACTAAATATAGCGCCATCATAATAATTTTGATCCTCACCATAAACTATATAAAGAACAACTTTCCTTTGTTGATTTTCAATCTCCATTTGAATTGGTATCTCATATTTACTATTTAAGTTAAGTTGCCAATCTTTAATTTCATTAAATATAGAATAAGGACTAATATTATCTAAACAATCACTAAGCCCATGATTATCATCACAGCCAGCTTTCCCACATGCTACACATGCCATGTCTGCCTGAAAAATTGTTATATTGTCATAATTTTGGATAGGCTTATTATCTTTGGCTGCTCTTTGGTATGCATTTGACCATGGGGACCACATACTAAGTCTGGTTGAGCCAAATATAGCAAAGATACGTTTATTTTGAGATGCAGCAATATGCATATTAAGAGTATCCATACCAACATATGCTGAGCTTAACTGGCTTAATACAAAATATTCTTCTAAAGAAGTTTTGCCAATCAAATTATAAATATTTGATGCGCTGGGAATCTCTTTTTTAATTTGTAAGTCAACTTTACTATTACCCCCAGTAACAATTATAGGTAGTTCAAGACTATTAAGACTTTTTAGTAATTTATTTCTTAAAAACTTTGGATAAATTTTGTAGTTATACTGAGCAGATGGATGGAAAATAACAAACCGACTTATTCCTTCATCTCTTAATCTGTTCTTTACTTTTAAAATAACATCGTCAGAAATAATTGGTGGTTTCTGAATATTTTTATGTTTTATCTTTAAAATGTTTAATGGCTCTGAATTATTTTCTAATATATGTCTATTTAAGTCAAAACAATAGTAGTGTGAGAGAAATAATCTTTTCCACCATGATTTATACTTTTCATTTTCAATTGCACTTATTGAATTGCTGCTGGCGCATAAAGCATAGAAAACACTCCTATCACTAGCTGTTAAATTTATACTCAGATCATACTTTCTAAAAACTGCTTTAATAAGATTTTTTTCTTGTAACCACTGGTTATCAATTTTCTTTTTATAAGAAAATTGATGAATAAATTTAACATTGGGTAATAGCTTACCAACTGGATAAGTATCATCATTGATAAGTATATCAATATCAGGGGATTTATAATATTTATAAAGGACACTAATGAGATTTGAGCTTAAAAAAACATCCCCATTTGAGCGTTGAATTATAATTAATATATTTTTAGGATTTTTCAAAATCTCTATACAAGAATGAACTAAAAAATATGAACATCAGACTTGTGTAATGTCCTAAGAGGTAGGAGTCACTTAACATCATAATTAAATACATTACTGGCAGAGTAAATCCAAGATTTTGAAAAAACCTACTTTTAGAATTAATTGAGAATTTGAGTTGAAAATAAAAAATACTCAGCATACTAAACAAACCAAAAAGTCCTAATTGCATTAAAACTAAGGTGTACATGTTATGAGGGTTTGTTGTATCTGGAAGACTAGGTGAATTAATTTGATTAATTTTTGCATATTCAATTGGAAAATCTCCAGTCCCAACACCAATAATTGGATTTTCTTTAATCACTTGAAATGAATTTATAGCGAAATGAATTCTTAATCCTACAGAGCTGTAATATTTATCAGAATATTGCATTAATTCTATCGTTGCTAAATCGACTCTATGTTGAAAAAGATCACTTGTATGATATGAAGTAAAAAATATTGTTGGCATCAATAATATAGTTGCTAGCAGCGCCTTTAATCTTTGTTTTTCTAAAACCTGGAAAATTAAGATTATTAACATTACAAAAAAACCTACCTGGCCTGCACGACCCCCAGTAATAAACATATTAATCGCCATAGAAATTGCAAAAAAACTATAAATGAAAAATATTAAATTTGATAATTTTTTGTTGAAACATAATTCATGAAGCACTAAATATATAGCAAATGCTAATATTGGATTATAGGAAACATGGCTCATAAAAGGAGTTGGATTATCAACCCTAGCCTCTTTAAAAGTTTCAATTATCTGAAACCAAACTAGGTAAGAAATAACCTCAGTTAAAGCAATAGCAAATAAAAAAGAATAGATATAAAATTTAATATGATCTTTTCTAACTATTGTAAAAAGAATTGGAAGCAACAGCAAAAAATACCACATTTTATGAATAATGTGTAGACCCCAACTTAAATCTTCTGTCCATAATAATCCAACGAGATGCAAACTAAAAAATACAATTGATGCTATCATTAATTTACTACTGGTGATTTGATAGAATTTAGATTTATAGTTTCCTGAAAATAACCATATGAAGCAGATAATTACAATAATTAAGTTTGCACCAAAAACTGTTAATGGCATTAAAAATGCCAACATGATTAAAAGAAACTGATAAGTCTTATCTATATTAAAATATGAAAACATAAGTAACGTTAAATAAAAATTTAAAATAATTACTTCAATTATACTTGCCTTAATTTATGACTATTAAAACTATTTTTCTTGATCGAGATGGTGTAATTAATAAAGAGATAAACTACTTACACAAAATTGAAGACTTTAAATTTATTAATGGTGTTTTTAAAGCTTGTCAATACATTCAAAGTTTAGACTATGAAATTATAATAGTTACAAATCAATCTGGTATTTCTCGTGGCTACTACTCCGAGAATGATTTTCAAATTATAAACAAATGGATGCTAGATCAATTTAAGCAAAATAATATTAATGTATTAGATGTATTTCATTGTCCCCACTCTCCTGATGCAAATTGTAACTGTAGGAAACCTAAGCCAGGAATGCTCTTGCAGGCAGAAATAAAATATGATATAGATATGTCTAATTCATGGTTAATTGGAGATAAAGAGGTTGATATTACTGCTGCAAATAATGCGGGAATATACAATACTATTCTTGTCAAAAGTGGGCATAAAATTAATGCAAGTAACTCTAATGCAAAATATATCCTTGATTCAATTCAACAAGCAAATCAAGTAATTATTAACTGAATGTTTTGCACTGATCAAAAATTTAATAATTCCTTAGAAACCTTTAATATTTCTTGCACTTCAATATCTTGTATTGAGAAATCATTTTTATTTATTTTTAAAGGGTTAACTTTAGATTTTGACTCAAGAACTCTATTAGTTTTTGACATATAAGTATTTCGGTAACCTGGAGTAGCTCCAAATAAAGTAATTGAGGGTACACATAAACCCCAGGCCATGTGTGTAGGACCAGTATCAGGACCTATCACCAAGTCGACCTGTGAAATTAATGATATTAACGAGTCTATTGATAGCATTTCACAGATAATTACATTTGGGGCATTAACTTTTATTTTTTCAGCCATTATTTTTTCATCTAAATCTCCCCATATAATAAGAAAATTAGCATCAAGTAAATTTGCTAGTTGAGCTAATTTACCTTCAGGATAACGCTTAGTGTTATGAGATGCCCCAGGAATTATTAGAATGTTTTTTTTAGAAGTAGATAAGTTATTAGTTAAATATTTTTGACTTGGGTATAAAAAAGAAGACTTATTTTTAATTTCCTGTTTCTCAATATCCATTCTTAAAGCAAATGATATGAGTGCAATATTACGTTCAATAACATTTTCAGCATACCCATAATTAAATGTTTTGTTATAAAAAAATGATGCAATACTTTCTCTTATTGAAGATCTGTTAAAGCCCAAGGTTATTTTTGAAGGTATTAAGTGAGCAATCAGCGCTGATTTAAACAATCCCTGCATATCAATTACTAAATCATATGATCCAATCATTCTCATTTTTTTAAGTTCGCTTAAAAATATATATAGTGATCTTTTCTGCTTAGCTTTTTTAATATTTACCACATGAACTTTACTAACATTGGGATTGAACTCCAATAACTCTTGATAGCCCTCCTCCACAATCCAATCAATCTCAACCGCTTGATTATATTTCCTTATAAACTGCAAAACTACCATGGCATGAACAATATCACCTAATGCTGAAAGTTTGACTATAGCTATTTTCATAAAAAGTATTTTACAGTGGCATTCTATTTAAAGCGCTAG
>ENA-OSJC01000200-OSJC01000200.1-marine-metagenome-genome-assembly--contig:-NODE-200-length-60384-cov-27.513191_pt1 | contig 60384 bp, 60 predicted proteins | sample MGYA00237885_ERZ534234 | MGnify/ENA primary metagenome ERZ534234 (study PRJEB26413, sample SAMN06343907) | marine metagenome | isolation source: coastal waters | place: Atlantic Ocean: West Antarctic... | reverse complement strand
AGCATCATTCGAATAGCATTGATTCTTTTGAACTTAATCTATTAAAGGATAGTGGTGTAATTATATTTCCTAAACATGAAAATTCTTACTCACTTTGCATGAATGCAAATATGATATGTAGTTGGGCCTCGACCATGATACTTGAAATGAAACCTTTAAATTCTTATTCTTATTTTCTAGACCCAAATTTTAATAATTCTCAGTTTTTTTATTTCCTTAAAGATTCAAAAAAACTAAGAATACATAAATATGAAAAATTTAAAAATGTAGTATTAAATTCTATTACAACTAAAAAAAATTTTTTAATTGATAAAAAATTTTGCTCTGGTTATAAAGAAGTTGTGAAAGAAATAGTAAATTGTTTAGACTAATTTGAAAATTACACAGAGCATATAAAATTGGCTACAATGATGATAGAAATAAAAAATATATCTTAATATCAATTATTTAATAAAAAACTATTAATTCAATTTTTTTTTTAAATTTTTTTATTATATTATTTTTATTAAAATTTTTAATCTCTTTTTTTTTTATTAGTTTATTTGCTAATAAAAATATTTTATCTGCTTGTCCAATCTTATTAATAGAAATAGTAACTCTATTTTTTGGCAGTTTAGGTGATGTAGTAACATTATAAAAAGTGTCATTACCAACATAATTATCATCAAATATACTTGCTATGTGCCCGTTAGACCCAAGACCCATTATAGCTATTTTAAAATTAATATTTTGAATCTTTTTGGAAAAAACCTTAATATATTTCTTGTCATAATATTCTTTTTTATAATTTAAAAAATTTGTTTTTTTGATATATTTTTTCTTAATTAAGTCGTAAAAAAAATTATCATTTCTTAGATTTGATTTTTTGTTTACAAGACGTTCATCGCTAAGTAAAATTTTTCTATTTTGTAAATTTAAATTATCTAGCTTAATATTAAATAATTTTTTAATCGAGCTTCCACCACTAAAAATTATATTACCTTGATGTGTTTCAAGATAAGCAGAAATATAGTCAAATGCTAATTTTTTAGAAGAAAAGGAGGAAATCATATTCTTTGTCTATTAGAAATATCTTTTATTAAAAAACTTTTACCAGAAACAAGAATTGTATAAAGAAAAAAAGATACTTTGAAATATAATTATAAAGTTAACTCTTTTTCATATAAACTTAATGTAGGACAAAATCTTAATTTAAATAAATACATAAAATTAGAAAAAGGTTTAAAAGAGTTAATTGATAATGACAAAACAAGTAATAATAGCTATTATTTAAAAAAAAAATAAAGTTTCATTAAAAAAATTATCATTTTCCTAAATCAGAAGAGTAGTTTTTTAATATATAATAAAAACATTAAATTATGAATATTAATTACAAATTAAAAAGACAAAAATTGATAAGAAGGATTTCGTTAAGTGCTTATTAAATCAATAATTTTTGATTTTGATGGAGTGATTGTCAATTCAACAAAAATTAAAGATCAGGCTTTTAAAAAAATAGTTGAAATTTATCCTAAACAAAATCAATTAAAATTTATTAACTTTCATAAGAAAAACTTAGGAATTTCAAGAGTATTAAAATTTAAATATTTATATAAAACGATATTAAAAAAAAGTTTTTCCAAGAAAGATATAGATAAATTATCAGATAAATTCCAAAAGATTGTTTATAAAAAAATTATAAAATTAAAAGTAAGTAATGGTTTAAAAAAATTTATAAAATATAACTCCAAGAAATATGATTTATATATTTCATCAGGTACGCCAGAAAATGAGCTAAAAAAAATTATGTCTATAAAGAAAATTGATAAAAATTTTAAAAATATATATGGTTCACCCAGCACAAAGTCACAACATATAAAAAAAATAATTAAGAATGATAATATTAAGAATGATAATATTATTTTTGTTGGTGATGGATTAAGTGACTATAAAGCTGCTAGAGTTAATAAAATTAAGTTTATACAAGTAGGAAAAAACTTTAAAATGAAATCAATAAAATATAAAATAACTTATGGATGTAATATTAATAAAATTATAGAGAGAATTAAAAATTAATAAAATAATTATATGAAAAAAAAATTATTAATTGCAGTTTCATCTTTTGATAAAAATAATTATTATACACACTTATTAAAAAAAAAATTTGATATAATAAAAAATAAATCAGGGAAAAAATTTAATTCGAACCAATTAAGTAATGCTATAAAGAATGTTGAATATATTATTGCTGGTACAGAAATTTATGACAGAGATATTCTTGCACAGGCAAGTAAACTTAAACACATTTATAGATTGGGAGTTGGTTTAGATAATATTGATCTAGATTTTTGTAAAAAAAGAAATATTAAAGTATCAATTTCTAAAACAAATCTTACCAATGCTGTAGTTGAGCACATCATAGCGCTTATGTTTGCCTCACAAAAAAAAATTATTTATCATAATAATTTGATAAAAGAAGGGAAATGGGGGAAAACTCTAACAAGCTCTGTATTAAATAAAAAAATAGGCATAATTGGTTTTGGACGTATTGGTCAAGGTCTTTATAAATTTTTAAAACTGTTTGATGCTGATTTTTTTTATTATGATTTAATAAAAAGTCAAAATAAAAAAATAAAGTTTAAGTCTATAAGATTTATATTTAAAACCTGTGATATTATTAGTTTAAATTTAAGCTCTAGTAAAAAATCAATTAACCTAATTAATGGTAAGTTATTTAAAATCGCTAAAAAAAACTTATTACTTATTAATACATCAAGAGGAAGCCTTATAAATGAGACTCATTTGTATAATTTTTTGAAAAAAAACAATACCGCTAATGCTTGTTTGGATGTTTTTCAAAAAGAACCATATAATGGAAATTTAAAAAAACTTCATAATATTATACTCACTCCTCACATTTCATCATTTTCTCAAGAAACTAGAATAAAAATGGAAAAAGACGCATTCCAGCAAATAAGCAAAATCAAATTTAAATTAAATTAAATTGGAAAAATTTACTTTTAAATTCTATTTTAACATAAAAAATACTTTTTAATTGATAAAGAATTTTGTTATAATTGCAATAATTTGTAAATGAAATAGTAAATTATTTAGACTAATTTAAAAATTACACTTAACTTGAAAAATTAGCTTTAAAAACGATAAAAACTGATAAAGAAAATAAACTGTAAATAACATATCTAGGATATAATTAAGACTACAATAATATTTTACAAATTATTTAAGAGTTATTTTTTTATATAATTCTTAAATATACAAAACTATGAATAGTAATTATAAATTAAAAGGTCAAGAAATACATATTTTTTCTAAATCATTATGGAAAATTTATAGAAGTATTACCGGCCCAGGTGTAAGGCAAACTTTAAGACTCATTAAAAAAAAATGCCCTAAGTTAGAAATTAAAAATGTCAAAAGTGGCAAAAAAGTTTTTGATTGGAAAATCCCAAAAGAATGGATAATTAATGATGCCTATATTTTAACTCCTGACAATAAAAAAATATGTAATTTTAAAAGTAATTTTTTACATTTGGTTGGTTATAGCGAACCAACTAATAAATATATTGATCTTAAGAATTTAAAAAAACATCTCCATACAATTAAAAATAGGCCTAAAGCTATACCATACAATACTTCGTATTATAAAAAAAACTGGGGCTTCTGTATTTCATATAATGAATTTAAAAAATTAAAAAATGGTAAATATTTTGTTAAGATTGACTCAAAATTCAAAAATGGAAACTTAAATTATGGTGAATTATTAATAGAGGGTAAATCAAAAAAAGAGATTTTTATTTCAACTTATATATGCCATCCAAATTTAGCAAATAATGAGATCTCAGGACCTGCTCTCTTAACATTTATAGCTGACTGGATAAGCAAATTAAGCAATAGAGCTTACAGTTACAGGATAGTTTTTGTCCCAGAAACTATAGGTTCTGTGGCCTATTTATCCAAGAATTACAGGATTATGAAAAAAAATACAATCGCAGGATTTAATTTAACTTGCGTTGGTGACAGCAGAGAATACTCATATATGCCATCAAGAAATGGTGAGCATCTTTCCGATAAAGCTGCAAAACATGTCTTAAAATACATAGACAAAAACTATAAAATATATTCCTGGTTGGAAAGAGGAAGTGATGAAAGGCAATATTGTTCTCCAGGTATAGACTTGCCTCTTTGTGTTATTATGAGATCAAAATATGGCACTTACCCCGAGTATCATACTTCAGATGATAATTTAAAAGATGTAGTTACACCCAAAGGTTTTTCTGGTTCATTCAAATTAATGAAATTAATAATAGAAGCAATAGAAAATAATTATATGCCTATGGTAACAATTATAGGAGAGCCTTTTTTATCCAAAAGAAATTTTATTTATAATAAGTTAAATGACAAAAAAAATATAAAAATAGATCACAAATTTTTTCATGTAACTGACTCGATGAAAAAAAATATAAACAAGAATGAGATATTTTTTCAAAGAAAATTGATGCATTGCTTTTGGTGGTGCGATGGTAAACATGATTTATTTGATATTGCAGATAAACTGAATATACCTGTGTGGGAACTAGATGATGTCTTAAAAGAGTTAATAAGACAAAAACTGATTAAAAAAAAGTAGTTTAATAATTAACAAATTAAATTTTTTGAATTTCAATACAAGATCTAATTATATCGAGTGACTGGTTGCCTTCATTGAATAGCATGTCCAATATAGACATGTAGGGTACAAATTGATTACTTTGTTGTGCATAACTAGTAGGGTTAAAATTTTGAATATAGACATTAATATTATTTATTTTAAATTTATCAATATCTTTTTTTAAATATTCTGTGGCACCTTCATTACTTAAATATTCTTTTGCATTAAAAAGGTTACAAGTATTAATAAGTTTTTCAGATTTACTTCCAGACAGATTTAAATCTGAAGATTTAATAAAGGTTGAATTCATACCAAGTAAATTTGAAATTTTTTTAATTAATAATATATTTATCTCTGATAAATTATTTAGTGATTGAATTGGCTCTGCTAGAGACTCAAGATGTTCAAAATATTTATTAAAAAATTTAGTTTTTGAATAATTAAAATAAATATTTTTTAAATGATTTTTGTAGAAGTTATTATCTTTAATCAAGGTATCTTTTAATAGTTGATTATTTTTGCCTTTTTTAATTACGGGAATTGTTAAATACCCTTCTTTTTTGCTTATAATAATTCGGTTTCTTTGTTGCCAGCTCCTTCTATCAAATTGAACATCATCTAAAAATATAAATTTGCTACTTGCATCAATTAAGCCAAAGTAACCAGCCCACGGTAAGTATGTAGGTTGACTAATTACTATCATTAATTTTTTTTATGTACATTGTTTTTTGTTTTTTGAAACCTAGTTTTTTCCAAAAGTTTTTTATTTCTAAATTTTTATTTAATATGTGAATTTTTATTTTAAAAATTCTTTTTTTTGAGTAAATAATTGATATTTCTTCTACTATAAAAAATCCTATATTTTTACCTCTGTGCTTTTTTTTTATATAAAAATCTCTTATATAGATATTATTAAGTAGTGAATTTGTAAATTTATTTAAATATAAAGTAAAAAAACCAATCAAAGTATTATTTTTCTTTATCCAAAATATTTTTATTTTTTTTTTCTTGAGGCTTAAAAAATAATTTTTTTTTACGTTAGTTTTTTTTGTAATTTCATTAATGTATAAAAAAAAAAGAGAATTAAATGTATTTTTATCAGCATTTAAGATTCTTTTTAAATTTATTCCTTTAAGAAATTTTTTCACAAAATTTAGTTTAATGGCTTTTCAGGTTTTTTAGATCTAGTAGAACCCCTGGTAAATTCGTCTTTTGGGGGATTAAACTTAAATCCTAACAATTCTTTTTGATATTTATTTAGTTTATTATAAATTTTTAAGGGTGTATTTTTGTTAAAATCAAAACTAGTTTTTAAGAACCATCTAGAGTAACTAAATATCATTCCCCACCTGTCTTGAGTGGTAGTTTTCTTAGCACTACCATGCCACATAGCACCATTCAGCAATATCACTGATCCTTTTTTTGCTAACAGAAGTTTTTCATTTGGATATTTCTTATTTTGTTTAGGAAAAGAATCTTTCAAATGTGATTTTGGAACTATTCTTGTAGCACCATTATCTAGATTAAAATCATCTAGTAACCATATTACTTGAATAATCATAGGATTTCTAGAGCCACAAATTCTGCTGTCATTATGAAGTTGTTGTGCAAATCCTTTTTGAGGATTACGTACAGCGCTTAATCTTAAGATTATATGTTCTTGATTATTATATGATCCTATAGACAGCACTTGTTTAACAATCTCAATTATAGATTTATGATCAATAAATTTTGTAAAAATTTTATTCTTATTATGTAAATTGTATATAGTTTCTTCAAGTGGATTTTTAAGTTTTATTTTATTTTTATACTTAAGAAATAATTCTTTAGAAATTTTTTTTATTTTATCACACTCTTTAAGCTCTAAGACATTATCAATTTTGGTAAAACCTTTAGTTAGAATATTTTTTATATGTTTTTTAATAAATATTTTTTTTTTCATTTTTACTCAGCATAAAGGTTATCGATTAATTCGACTATGTAACCAACTTCATTCAGATTAACACAAGTTTTATTTCTTTTTTTATAATTTTCTATAAAATCATTAACTTGTAAAAAGCTTGCTTTTTTTTCTTTAATTTTAATTTTTGATATATAATTTTTATTATTTTTGGTTAAAGTTAGTTCACCAGAAGGCCACCTTATAGAACCTTTTGTTCCAAATATTTCAATAGATGTAATATTCTCTTTTTGATTTAAAGCATACCCAAGTTCATAGTTAACTAAAGTATTATTTTTACAAAAAATTTGACCAACACTGAGTTCCTCAGCATTAAATTTCTTAAATGGAAGATATTTTTTATTTATATTCATACTTGTAATGTTATTAAAATTAAAATTTGAATAACTATTAATTTTTGGAAATTTTAAAAACCAAAAAACTAAATCAAGATAATGACTACCTAAATCGATCAAAGGTCCTCCACCACTAAATTTTTTCTCAGAAAAAAATTTACTATGTTTTGGTATTCCTCTAAATTGTCTTTTTAAAATATTAATATAATAGATATCTCCAATTAATTTTCTATCTATGAGTTTTTTAATTTTTTGTGAAATTGGTCTAAATCTTTGATGTAAAGCACAAGTACAAGTTAATTTTTTTTTAATAGAATTTTTTTTAATTAATAAAAATTTTTTTTTTGATACAATAAATGGTTTTTCGACAAGTACATTAATGTTATTTTTAATGGCCAATTTGATTTGCTCATAATGTAAATAGGGCGGTGTACATATATTCAAAATATCAATATCTTCATTTTTTAGCATTATTTTTAATTCTGTATATTTAGATTTAACTTTAAATTTATTAGCAACCAAATCTAATTTTTTTTGGTTTATGTCACAAATAGAAACAATTTTTATTTTTTTATTTTTTTGCCATGCTGGTAAATGAAATTTTTCTGCAATATGTCCCGTTCCAACGATGGCTACCTTAATTAACTTGTTCATAGATATTTTTTCATATTTTTAAAGATTATTTTAGAATAAATTTGGGCTCCATTAAGGCTTAAGTGAACACCATCTGGCATTGGTCTACACAATTTTTTGGAGTTCATATTTCTTGTATGTTTAAATATGTCGATAAATTTAACTTTTTCCCTATAACAAATTTTTTTTAATAGTTTAATATATTTGTGAAGATTTTGGTTTAAAGTCATTTTATTGATCTCTCGTCTATTGTTTAGAAGATAATGGTAAGATATGAAAAAAATCTCTTTTATTCCAATTTTATTGGACTTGTTGATAATCTTTAATAAATTAGATTTAAAAGTTTTAAGGTTTACATTCGGTTTTCCTTTTAATGATTCATAGTGCCAACTATCGTTAATACCTATTTGAACTATCAAAAAAGCATTTTCCGTTTTAACATTGTTATCTAAATTTTTAAAAGCCTTAATTCCTTGGGTTGAATTTAGCCCTACAATAGTTTTTGAATAAAATGTATATTTATTAGGGAAATTTAGAATAATTTTTTTCCTTAGAAAATCACCCCAATCTACTAAAAGTTTATTTTTATTATATTTTATAATTGAATCTCCAAAAAAAATAATTTTTTTTCTCATCAAGATAATTTTTTAAAGAGATTGGATATCTTATTGTCTTTGCTATCAATTTTTTTCATAATTTTCATTGTTTCATCTGGAGAATTTTTGATTGATAGTCTTAGAATATCCATCCAATTTACGTTATTTTTTGATCTTGTTTTTTCAATTTCATCAATAATTTTAAGATATTTTTTTATTTTTAACTTTTGATTTTTTTTCATTATACTCCCTGTTGTTTTATTTTATGATATATCTTTTAGGTAAATTGGATCATTTTTTTTCATATTCTTTTTTATTTTTTTCCCAATAACCTTAAAAAAATTTGATGAACATAGGCCAATTTTTGGTCTTAATGATACTAAGTCATTTTTTTGAATTCTTTTTCCTTTTTCAAGATTTTTATTTGCAAACAAGGATCTTCTATGTTCTTTATTGGGAATATCATTTATAATTTTTGAATTAAGCATCATAAATATTTTTTTAGTAAATAATTTTAATGATTTTAACTCATTTATATCAATTGAAAACTTCACATCTTCTGATGACATATTTTTATTTATAATAAAATGTTTTTCAATAAGTACCACCCCAAGAGATGTGGCCGCTATTGAAGAAAAAATATTTTGTGTATGATCAGAAAGTCCAATCATAGTATTTTTAAATATTTTTTTTAATTTTGATATTTTTAAAATATTTGCCTCACCATCTTCTGTCGGGTATTTTGTAACACTATGTAATATTATTATCTTTTTATGATAGCGATGTATTAACTTAACACATTTTTTTATTTCATTTATAGTTGCACAACCTGTTGAAATGATTATTGGTTTTTTTGTTTTTGCAATTTCATTTATTAAATTAAAGTCAGTAATTTCTAGTGAGGCTAATTTGTATATTGGAACATTAAACTTTTCTAAAAGAGCTACACTACGAAGACTAAATGGAGAGCTAAATAGTGGGATTTTTAATTTTTTAGCTAATTTAAAAGCATCTACATGCCATTTAAATGGAGTGTGAGCATTTTTATAAAGTTTGAATAAATTTTTATTTTTCCATAAGCCTTCTTTAACTACAAATGCTTTTTTTTTTGAGTTTAAAGTTATGTCTTTCGGTTCATAAGTTTGTATTTTAATTAAATCTGCACCATTAAATGCAGCTTGTTCTATATGTTTCAGAAAGCTCTTTTTACTTCCATTATGATTGCCTGAAATTTCTGCTATTATTAAAGGTCGTTTATCTGTGTCGAAATTAATTTTATCATTAATTTTAATTTTCATTTATTTGTAGTATATAGTAGAAAATAGATTATTTACTAAGATTATCTTAGTAATGATTTATATATTGACATTTTTTAATTCAAAATAAACAATATAAGTTAGATTTTCTAGATATGAATATAGCAATAATCCCAGCTAGAGGTGGTAGCAAAAGAATAAAACTTAAAAATATTAAAGAATTTAAGAAAAAACCTATTATATTTTGGACAATAAATAAATTAAAACAAAGTAAAATTTTTGATTTATTAGTTCTTACCTCTGATCATCAAAATACTCTTAACTTAGGGAAAAAATATGGCTGCGATATTTTATTAAAGAGAGAAAAAAAATTATCTAATGATAAAATACCAACAATACATGTCATTCAAGACGCGATAAAAAAACTAAAAAATTACATTGAAATTGATAAAGCTAACGTCTGTTGTGTTTATCCCTGCAATCCACTTTTACTAATTAAGGACTTAAAAAAAGGATTTAATCTACAAAAAAAAAATAAATCTAAATTTATAATAGCAGTTTCTGAATATAACCACCCAATAGAAAAAACTTTTTCTATGGATAAAAATAACAAAATTAATCGAAATAAAAGAAATATTTTTTCGTCATCAAAAGATTATAAAAACACTTTTTTTGAGAATGGTCAATTTTGTTTTGGTTATTCAAAACAATGGCTAAAATCAAAAAATGTATTTCAAAATACTTTAGGTATTAAGATCCCGTCATGGAGAGTAAGTGATATAGATAATATAATAGATTGGAAAAAAGCTGAAGTTATTTTTGAAACACTGAGGAATAATAATGAAATATAAAAGTATTCCATACGGCAAACAGTTTCTAGATATAAAAGATATTCAGAACGTAAAAAATGCTCTTAAAGGAGATTTGATTACTACAGGTAAATATGTTGCTGAACTTGAGAGTAAAGCTCAAAGTTTTTTTAATGTTAAATATGCTCTGTCTTGCTCTAGTGGTACAGCAGCTCTTCATTTGTCATTTCTGTGCCTAGAAATTAAACCAGGCGATAATATAATTATACCTGCTATAAATTTTGTTGCTGCAGCAAACATCTTGAAGATGATGGGGGCTAACATTTATTTCTGTGACATAGATTTAGAAAATTATCAGGTAACCGAAAAAACAATTAGAGAATGTATTGTTAAATATAACTTAAAAAAAATTAAGGCTGTAGTATTAACTTATATGGCTGGTTATCCTGCAATTGAAAAAAATATAATTAATTTAAAAAAAAAATATAAATTTAAATTGCTGGAAGATGCCTGTCATGCCTTGGGGTCAGAATATATAATTAACAATAAAAAATATAAAGTTGGATGTGCAAAACACGTTGACATATCAACATTTTCTCTTCACCCCGTAAAAACCATAACTTCTGGAGAAGGTGGATTAATCACCACAAACAAAAAGTATTTATTTGAAAAAATAAAATTATTGAGATCTCATGGATTAAGTAGAGACAAACTATATTGGAATTATGAAATTAGCACTCCAGGATTAAATTATAGACTTAGTGACATAAATTGTGCTTTAGCCATTACACAATTATCTAAAATTAAGAAATTTCTTATTAAAAGAAATAAAATTGCGGAAATTTATAATAAAAAATTTAAAAACTTATCAAACATACTAATTTTACCTAATATCTATAAAGGCCAATCTTTATCTTGGCATTTGTATATTGTTCGAATTAATTTCAAAAAATTAAAAATTTCGAAAAATAATTTTATTAAAATTCTTAATAAAAATAAAATTTATCCACAAGTGCATTACATTCCGACTTATCATTTTAAAGCATTTCAAAATGTAAACAAAAAAAATTTTAAATCATCAGAAATTTATTATAAGGAATGTTTAAGTCTACCCATTTATTATCAGTTAAGTGTTACAGAGCAATTTTACGTAATAGATAATATTAAAAAATTACTTAAGAAATATATAAAACATTAAAATTGGTAATAGTAAAATTCTAATTTCATATTGATTTAATGGTGTAAAGAAATAAAAAGTTAATAAATAAATTATTGAAATTACTAATAGATTTAAGTTTGATTTTTTATAAAAGATTATTAGTAAAACTATAATTAAAATATAATTAGAAAAAATATGATGTAGAGTAGAAAAATCTAAAAAAGTTTTGATTTCAGATATTCTTTCTGCCATATCACCAGGAATTAAAAAAGTATTATTATTTATGCAAGTTAATACTTCCCAGTTGAAATAAATTAATGAAAATAAACATAGAAATGGTGTAAATAAACTTAGAAATAAAAATTTTTTATCTACTAAGAAATTGAAGTTATTTTTAGAATAATTCATATTTATTAAAAACCAAAAAGTAGAAGTGATAATTCCACTCTCTCTATTAAATAAACAAATAAGTACACTTAATAAATAAGGTATGTATTTTTTTCTAATACAAAAAAATAAAGATAAAGAAACAAAGAAAAACTCAAAAATTGAAAAACGTAATTCACCCAATGTTTTTGTTAGAAAAAATAATATAAATAAAAAATAAAAAGACAATAATTGAAAATTATGAAAACCTAAAAAATTATAATTATTTTTTTTATTAATTTCATACGATAATAAGAAAAAAATTGATGAAATCATTAAAGCAACTATTAATAGATATAAAAAAAAACTAGCTTTATATCCTATGTTAAAGGAATTAATTTTTTTAATAAATTTTATTTTTAAATATTCGCCCACCCACCTTAATGAATGTCTATTGAGATTTTCATTTTTAACATATTCACAAATATCATTATTTGATTTGTAATCCTGAACAGTAGTGAAATTTTTTTCATGTTCATTAAAAAACTTATTAAAATTATTAACAATATTATTTCCAAAAGGCTTATCATATACGTTTGTGAAAATTGTAGACGTTACAGTCAAAGAAAATAGGAATACTATAATGACATATATTATGTTACTATTTTTTTTTTTTTCGACATTCATTTATCACAACTTATTAATTCAAATAGACTTATAAATAAATATAATTTTATAAATAGCTTGATAAACAAATAGTTTTTAGCGATATATTAATAAAATGAAAATAATTAACAGTATAGAAATACTTTTAAAATATAATTGTTAAAGTTTTTATGTAGGTTGTTAGTGGCTGGTTTATCAAAATTTAATGAAACTAATTGTTTAGAAATAGATAAAATTATTAAAAAAAAATAATGTATATAAAAGATGGTTTTTTATATATTGTATAACCATCATCAATAAATAATCATTATTCCTAGTAATCCAGTTAAATATAATGCCCCATTGTTTATATTTACTTCAAAATTATTTTTTGTACGGATCTTAATTAACTTATTTTATGGTGATAAAACAATTTTTGAATATTTAAATTTCTTATAATACATTGATTTAAATATATGTGGTGCATCTGAAAAACTGTAATGATGTGATATTAAATTTTTAATAATTAATTTATTTTGATTAATCATATCTAGACTTTCTTCCCATTCATTATGAGGTTCTATTACAGAACTCCAGGAACCTTTTATTTGAATTTCTTGTCTCAAAATTTTATTCAAAGTAGGGTGAGATAGTGACGTTTCTTTAATTTGATTACTAACGATGACAATCTTTCCGCTTTTTTTTAAACCTTGAATGCCTTTATTTAATAGCTCTTCAGATCCCGAACATTCAAATGCCACCTCTGCACCATTTTGTAAAGTGTATTTTCTAATTTTTTCTTCAAAGTCATCTTTCTTGGTATTTATAATATTGTTATAGCCTAAATCTAAAAAATTTTTAAATCTATTTTCATTTCTATCAATGCCTATAACATTTTTAATTTTATTTAGCTTACACCACGAGGCTATTAAAATCCCAATCGGACCAAGTCCTAATATTATTACAGTATCAAATGTTCTATCTTGTGTAGCTATTTTATACGCATGCAAAGCCACAGAGGCAGGTTCTGTAAATACTGCTAAATCATCATCAAGTTCAGAGGGCACTTTAACTAAATTTTTAATTGGTGATGAAACGTATTCTGCGTACCCACCATGACTTCTTGATCCTAAAAAATCATAATCAGAACACATGTTAGGACCTTTTCCAACTCCATATACGGTGTTACAACCACCACAACAATTATCATCAAGGCATTTTGTTATAAGTGGGTATACACAAACTTTATCGCCTTCTTTAAGATCTTTATTTTTAGATCCCAATTTATATACATATCCAAGCATTTCGTGCCCAGGAACAATTGGGTAATTATAGAAACCAAATTCCATTGATCTTACAACATCTGTACTGCATATACCTGACCTAACAATTTTAATTATAGCCCTATCTTTATTAGGAGCAGGAACATTGATTTCATCATACACCCAATCACCCAATCCTCTTAACACCGCTGCTTTAGCTTTTATCATTAAAATATTTATACCAGAAGTTATATACTTGTAAATCCTGAGGTGTACCTAGGCAAATATATTGATCAACCTCAAAAGGCACAACAGTATAACCATCTTGAATAAGTTGGTTTATCGAGTTACCTACATAATATTCATTATTTATTTTATTTTTGCTCTTTATCATTTTTTTAAATGCAGCCATAAATATTTTTTTTGACTTAAAGTAGAAAATACCTTGCGCTATAGCATCTAAATGTGGGGTGTTACTTATTGGCATTTTTTCAGAAATATTTTTAACTTCTCCATTTTTTATTTCACAATAAGCGTATGCTAAGGGTGCTATTCTTGCATCTGGATAATTTTTAAAGGTCCAAATAATAACATCTGGGTTAAAGAAATTTATCAAATTTTTAAGTTTCTGCTCATCAAAAATGACAGCATAATCACATGAGCTGATTAATATTGGGTTTTTTTTTTTATAGCTTTTTAAATATTCATAACAAGTAGTTGCCATGCCAGATGTTTTATTTTTTAAGATTTTAATATCTAAGTTCTTGTGCTTTTTATTAATTATTCTTTTAAAATCATAACTTCTATTATGATCCTCTCTAATAATAATTGCGTTATTTTTTGATTTAGGCAAAGATTCTATAGCTTTAGAAATCATAAATTTATTGCCAACATTAACTAATGGTTTAAAATTGTCTTTATTATTTTCAATAAATCTAGAACCCTCTCCTGCGCTAGGAATTAAATTTAAGAAATTAAAATTTTGAGTTAGTTTTTTTTTAATATTTTTGTAAAAATATTTATGCCAGAAATTATATTCATCAATGTAGGCGATAAGTCCAAAAGTTATGTGCTTTTTAACATGACATAAAGAGATCTTTTTTTCATTTTTTAAATATTCATTATAAACCTGGCTAACAAAATATCTTCCATTAATAGGCAGTTGATTATCAAAAGTTTTCTCTGAATTTTTTAGATATTCTTTCCAACTTTTAAAAAAATATATACCTGCTAATCTTAAGGAATTACTAGTTTTAATTGTTTTTTCAATTATCTCTATAATTTTTCCATTTTTTATTATCACTCTCCCAGTACGAGTTTCAGAGGTATTAGTTTGTGTATTTTCATTAAATGCAAAAAGAAACCCGTCATAATTTATATCTTTTAATTGTGACTTGATTTTTTTTATCGAAAAAAAAATATTAATATTATCAGGATGAGCAATTAATATTGATTCATCTTTTTTTATATAATTTTTTGCATATTTAATTGTTTCTAGGATGCTAGAGGTATTTTTTTTTATAAAAATTATTTTTTTTTTAATCTTTAATTTATTTAGGACGTCTAATAATTCAGTTTCAACGAGGTCTTTTTGCCTGCATAAAAAAACATATTCATCTTGAAATTTAAAATTTTTAATAAATAATTCAATTAATGTTGAATTTCCAATTTTAACTAGAGGCTTTATAGTACCGTATACTTTAACTATCTCGGGATCAGAGCTGGCTATTGGTATGATGATTTTCACTTATTTTATTCTAGGTTTGCGTGGTTCTTCCACAAATTTATTTTATTTAACTTAAGTTTTTCTATTATTTGAGTTGATACAACATCTCCATATATATGCAAAACTTGATCAAATAAGGTGCTCATGGGCTGTATTGAAGTTTTAGTTTTGCTTATAGAATCTGAAAGAGATTCTTTCATTTTAATTTTTATTTTTTTTGTAGGGGTATTTAATTCTACAACATAATTTGCTAATTTTCTGATGGAAGATTTTTTAGCTGATGTAATATGTAGGATCTTACAGCCTATTTTTTTTGCTTTTTTGGTAATCTCTAGTGGAACTATACTCTCTCCAGATCCACTTGCTACAATTAACAGATCACCTTTTGAAGCTGGTTTTTCAGTCAAAGAACCAACTAATTCAATTTTCAAACCCAAGTGAGCTAGCCTTTTCCCAAAGCATTGCAATGATAAATTAACTCGACCAATGGCAATTAAAAATATTCTATTTGAAGTTAATATTTGATTAATAAGTGTATCAGTTTGTTTTAATGAAACTTTTGATATGATATCACTAATTTCTTCTACAATTAATTTTGAATTTTTATGATACAGATTATTCATTATATTCCTGGCTTAAATATGCACTTAATTTCTTTTCTGGCTTTTAGTAACTTAATTTTATTTTTAAAATTATCGTAATCTGCATAACTAGTTACTAATTTTGAAAAATCAATTGATTTATTTTTAATTATTTTAAAAGCTGTTTCTAAATGTTTTTGATTAGATGAAAAAGAACCTGTTATTATGGCCTGCTTATAATGAATAAAATTTGCATCTATAAAAAGTTTTTTTGTAATATTCTTAGGAATTCCCCCAAATAAATTAACTATTCCCTTTTTTCCAACTAGCTTGCAGGCTAACTCATGTGAATCTACATTTCCATTTGCTGAAATGACAGCATTATAACCTAAATTGTTTGTTGGTTTCAAAATTTGATTAATTGTAGGTGAACTTTTTTGATTCACCTTAAAGAGTTTATTGGCTCCAAGTAGTTTTGCAATTTTTAATCTATTATGGTTGAAGTCAATAACGGAAATAATTTTAGCCTTTTTAATTTTGGCCAAACCTACAAAGAGTAAACCCATATAACCAGCTCCTATAATGGCTATCGAGCCACCTTTTTTTAATTTAGTAATTTCCAATCCATTAACAACACAAGCTAAACTCTCTGTTAATGCTGCGTATTTTAAATTCTTTTTATTTTTGTAAATTATGTGAGGTGTTTTAGATAATAATTTTTTATTTATAGAAAAATAATTAGAAAATCCACCATCAAAATTTGAACCAATAGATGTTGGGTGATCACATAAATTAGTATCAGCTTTCAATTTTTTACAACTTTCACATTTTCCACATGGAATCTCAGCACCAAAAACAATATGTTCATTTTTTTTAATTGTTCCAGAAATTTCATGACCAAGAATAATTGGATATTTTTTTATTCTTGACCCAGTATAAATAAATTTTAAATCTGAGCTACATATAGCGCAAGAGTCTATCTTTATAAGTAAATCTTTTGTATCTTTTTTTTTGAATACTTCTTTGACCTCAAGTTTACCAATATCATTTAAATAAATACTTTTCTTATTAAAAAAATTTTTAATCAAGATATTTCCTCCAATACTTTACAGATTCTTTTATGTCTTTAATTGATTGAGAGTCAAAAGGTTCTCTCTCTCTAAATGAAAATTCAAAATATAATGTTACCTCATCTATCCCACAATTGTTTAATTCATTTATAATTTTATCTGGATGTATTTTTCCAATTTTATTATATTTCTTAATAAAAGGTTTGTGTGAATATATATCTTTTGTTTTTTGTTTTAAGTGAATAGCCGGACTAAACTTACCAAGTTTATTAATTATCTTATAAGGGTTGTAGTCATCTTTATTTTTTGAAATTATATTTCCATGATCAACGTCTAAATTTAATAAAATTGGTATTGAGGATTTTTTATTTAACTCATTGTGCAATTTTTGAGTAGAGTTAATTGTTTCACCCATTTCTCTTTTTACAGACATTGGTTCCCAAATTAAATATTTCAAGCCACATTTTTTTGCATATTTTGATAAATCAACCCAACCATTAATAATTTGTTTTCTTGTTTGTAGATAGTTATTGTTTAAATCATCAAAGCTATAAATACCAAGTAAGCTACCGGCACTATCCGAACCTAGTTGTGAGGAGATGTGTATAAATTTTTTTAACCAGTTTTTCCAATATTTGCTAATTTTTGGGTTATGATGACCCATATAATTATATCTTGGAAGAGTCATGCAATCCTTAATTCTAATATTATTCTTATAAGTATAATGTTTGATTTTTTGAATTTCTTCAGCAATTATATTGTTTGGTAAGCTAGGCTCCAGCATGTCAGACACAAATTGAACATAGTCTAAATTGAATTCATTTCTTACAATGTCTGTCCAGATTTTAGGATCATTAAACCTAGTTGAGGCAAATCCGAGGTGTAAACCTAAATTAATTCTCATAAATATTTTATATTATATATTCAGATATTAACAAATTTAATTTTAAATTAACTATTTATATTAAGATTAATACTTAGATATTATGAATATCTATATTTTTTGATTAAAAATGAATTATATTTATATATTTTTTTTTAATTTTTTAGCTGGCAATAGATCCTTGTTATTAAGTGAATCATACTCAAAATTATTTTTGACTTTTTTACTTTTTTCTCCGTTATAATTATCAAAATTTTTTTGGTTGTTTAAAACTACTGCAGGTTTGATTACATAAAAATTTTTAAATTCATTAACATTTTGAGCTTCATTTTTTGAAATTAAAATTTCATGTACTTTTTCCCCTGGGCGCAATCCAATAATTTGCTTTTTTTGATTAGGAGCTAAATGATTTGCTAAATCTATAATTTTAATTGAATTAATTTTTGGAACAAAAATTTCACCACCCTTCATAAGCTTAATACTATTAACTACAAAATTTACACCTTCTTGTAAGCTTAAGATAAATCTGGTTGAATCTTTATCAGTTATCAAAATAGTTTTATTCTGGGCAGCTAATTCTTTAAATAATGGAATTACTGATCCCCTTGAGTTTAAGACATTTCCGTACCTTACTGAGCTAAAAATAATTTTTTTTGAGCCAACCATATTATTTGCAGAAGAAATTAATTTATCTGCAACTAATTTAGTTGCACCATAAAGATTTATTGGAGAGGCTGCTTTGTCGGTTGACAGGCTCATTACTTTTTCTACATTGTTATTTATTGATGCTCTAATAACATTTTCTGTTCCAATAATATTTGTCTTTATAAATTCGCTTGGATTATATTCTGCAGCAGGGACTTGTTTTAGCGCCGCAGAATGAACTACTATGTTTACTTCATCAAGTGCATTATTTATTCTGTCAAAATCTCTTATATCACCTAAAAAAAATCTCAAATTTTTATTAGGGAATTTTTTTTTCATTTCACTTTGTTTAAGCTCATCTCTAGAAAAAATGATTAATTTTTTAAAATTGTGAAATTTACAAAGATTTTCTGTAAATTTTTGACCAAATGAACCAGTTCCGCCTGTTAATAATATAGACTTGTTTTTAAATAAGTTTAATTTCATAAGTGGCTTAATACACAATTTCTATCTTTAAAAAAAGAAAATTGATATATTATCAATATATAATTAAATCATTACAATTAGATTATGGCTAAATATTTATTAAAAACAGTTTCAGAAGATCTATTTAAAAAATTTAGTGAAAATTCTTATCAGTCAACAGTTTTTACATCACCTAACTTCATAAATCTTTTTGATTATAGGGTCAAATATTGGATGTTTTATAAAGGTGATGAAGAAGTTTGTGGTTGGCCGATATGTTTAAAAAAAGAAACAGATGAACATTATTACCCAGATTTTTTTTATTATTTTGGACCAGTTTGGTCAAAAAAATTCTTTCTATCACCAGAACATTCATGGTTAAGTTTAAGTACAAATGTTTATTCTGAATATATTGATAAATTTTCAAATTTGTATAAAAATTATAATTTTCAACTCCATCCAAGTTTAAAAGATGTAAGGATATTTAGTTGGCATAATTATGGTACCGCGAAAAAAAAATTTACTATTAGTCCAAAGTATACTGCAATAATTAAAGATTTAGATAAAAAAAATGAAAATGATATCAAAGCAAATTTTAGATACTGGAGAAGAAATGAAATCAATAAAGTGTCAAAGAATTCAAACTTTTGTATTTCAGAAGAGTATAAGCCAAAAGAAATTATTGATTTATACTTGGGCGTACATCACAAACAAAATAAAATAGTTTCCAAGAGTGGATTAAAAGATTTAGAAATAATAGTTAAAAGATCAACTAAAGAAAATTATATTAAAATATTAACTTTGAGAGATAAAGATATTAAGGAACCTGTTTCAATGACAATTAATATTTTAGAAAAAAATAAAATAAATTTACTGGCAAATGCGACAGATATTAAATTTAAAAACCTTGGGTGTAATGCTTTTTTAATTCATAAAACGATAATGATGTCTAAAAATTTAGGAGTTAAGTCTTTTGACTTTAATGGGGCTAATAGTCCACAAAGAGCAGATGATAAACACAGTTTTGGTTCATCTCCAGATTTATTTTTTGATATTAGTATTTAGGTATATTTTAAATTAAATTATTTTTTTTTAGATTTAGTACTGATAGTTCAATTCTCTCATCTCGTGAGTATTTTAACCAGCTACCTGATATGAGATTTGAATTTGATGTCATGTTTAAAAATTGTGATATAGTTTTATAATCATTTTTGCTTACAATATTATATCTAATATCTATGGTTGAATTGATAGATGATTTGTCAATACTTAATTTAATTTTAAATTGTTTCAAAATATTTAGAGCATCTTTTATAATTTTTTCTTTATTAATATTTTTTTCATAAATACTTTCAATGGATATTTTGTATTTATTATTTACGCTATACATATAAATTTTTATTATTTTGGTTTTTATTGAAAAAACTTGAATATATTTAGTTTCTTGTAAATTATTCTTTAAGTCAGCATTAATAATTAAGATACGGGTAGATAGAGAGTCTAATTTTTTTCTATTATAGTTTTTTATTAGCTCTGTAGGATTACCTGTCCAAAATACAAAATCACTTATAATCTCTTTACCCTTGTGAAAAATCTTTAAATTATTTTTTTCCCATATTGGATTTATTTTTTTTTGTAACTCTATTTTAATTCCATGATGTTTTAATTTTGCATAAAGATTTAAAAAAAAATTATTAAATGAGTTTTTTGGAAGTGAGGCCTTTAAATATAAACTATTAATTCTTGATCTTTTTATTGCATAAATATCATCATATATCTTACTTTTTTGCTTGTATCGCAGCATATCATCTTCATTATCTTTTGATGCAACTCTTAATAATTGCAAGGATTGTGAACTTTCAAAAAAAAGTTTACTTGGATTTAAATTAAACTTCTTTACAAGCCTGCTCATAAAATTTCTAATACCTGGACTATAAAAATTAAATCTATCAGTTAATGTATTTTTTAATTTTTGATTGTTTTTTTTAATTAAGATTTTTTTTACCACCGGTATTGCATAATCATTTGTAGCGATAATATTATTGTTAAATTCAGTATAAGAACCATAAGTATGGTCAAAAATTTTAAGATCTTTTTTACATAATTTATATATTTCCTTAAACCATAAATTTTTTATATCAAAATATTGAACACCTCTAAAAAATAAATTACCCTTATGAGTAATGTCATTTAATATTCCACCAAGGTTTTTTCTAGCATCATATATTGTAACTTCATGTCCAGCTTTTTTTAATAAAATTGCGCAGACACACCCAGTTATACCACCACCAATTATTAAAATTTTTTTTTTCATCATTTTTTTTTTACCACAATTGACCAGGAGGCTAATTTAACTTTATTAGTATTTCTATCGAAAATAATTTTTTCTTCTAATTCTATGATTTTAAAATCTTTAAATAAATTTAATAAAGTTTTTTTATCGAAAAAATAAACACCACCAATGCCTGAAAACATTCCTTTATTAAATTTTTGGAAATATATTTTTTTTTTTGTATTTGTTAAATATTTTTTGGAGTACCAGTCAATTCCTATAAAAAAGCCTTTTTTGGAAAGATTCATATTTATAACTTGAATAATTTTTTTTATATCATCAATATTGTTATGTGTTATTGCTGCTCTATCAATAATAATATCAAATTTTTTATTTTTAAAATGGTTATCTTTGAAATCACCAACTAGGAGATTTTTTCTTAAATTCTTAAATCTTTTTTTCAATTTTCTTATAATATTTTCACTAAAATCAATTCCAAAATAATTAATTTTATTAAATAAAATAAATGGAATATTTGCTCCTGCACCACATCCCAATTCGAGCAAAGTTAATTTCTTTTTATTAATTTTTTTTTTATAATGAATAACCTTTGAGACAAGCTCAGACCATGGCCATATGGATAAATGCTTATTTTTCTTATATATATTATTCCAGTAATTCATTTTATAATCAATTTATAGTAATAATATTATCAAAAATATTTTCATCTCTTATTTTATGACTAATAAAAATAATAATTTTATCTTTTTTTATATTTCTTAATATTTTATAAAATTTTTTTTCACTCTCTATATCTAAATTTGAAGTAGCCTCATCTATAAGGATAATTTGTCTATCATGATAAAGTGCTCTTGCTATAGCAATCTTTTGTTTTTGTCCTCCAGATAAGTCTTTTCCATCTAATTCAATTTTGTCTTTGAATATATCTTTATGGTCAATTAGATTTCCCAAATCTACCATTTTTAAAATATCATTTAATTGTTCCTTTTTAATTTCTTTATCATTAAACGAAATATTATTGGCTATAGTATCATTAAAGATCGATACATTTTGAGAAATATAGGCAAAGTTGTTAAAATTATTTATTTCGTTACCTAAATTGTCAAAAAAAGTTATTTTTCCACTTTGTGGTACTAATAATTTGAGGATCAAGTCTATGAAAGTAGTTTTCCCTGAACCTGAAGGACCCTGGATTCCGATGAGTTGACCAATCTTAGCATCAAGGTTCAAATTTTCAAAAATCAATTTTGTTTTATTATAACCAAAGCTTAAATCCTTAATGGTTATTTTGTGTACTTTGTTAGTATTAGTAGTTAATTCATCTAATTTAGAATTGTCATTTGAAGATAAGTTTTCGTCATAAAAATTTATAATTTGATTAACAGCATAAGAGGATTGCTTAATACCAGTAATGCTCCCAACTATAATATTAAAAGAAGGAATTAATTTAATTAGAGCAAAACCAAAAGTTCCTATAATTGCTAAACTTGGCATTAGATCATTAGTTTTATTCATAAATAAAAAAAGTATTCCTATTAATAAAACTATAGTTATTTCAAAAAATTGTTTACTCATTGAAGATATAACAGAATATATTTTTTCAGCTTGAGTAAACAAAAATGAATTATGAGAAAACTGTTTTAAAAACAGTTTAGAAATTTTATATGCAAAAATCTCTTTATAGTTATTTACTACTTCATAAATATTTTTTTTCATATCCTCTTCTGCAATTGAAATTTGTTTAGCATTACTTTTTAATTTATTAGATGTAAAAAAAATAAATGACCCACTAACAATTAAAAGATACAACATGGAAATAGAGGCTATTTCAAAATTAGAATAAATTAAAAAAATTAAAATAAAGGAAACAATCATAATTTCATTAAAGATCTTAAAAAATGATAGAGTGAACATTTTTACCAGATTGTCTATGTATCTTGTTAATAGCTGATTTTGCTTTACATGATTAAATTCATTAGAGTTATTATATTTTTTGCCGATTAAGAAATTAAAATATTTTTGAAGAACATTTTGGTGAAATTTTTGGAATAAAGTAAAGATAAGATAATTAAAAATAAATGTAAGAATATTTTTTAATAAAAAAAAAACACAAAAAAATAAAACTAAAAATTGAGTTTCTGCTCCACTTGATAAATTAAAGAATTTATTAATAAAATTAAAAAAAACATTTTGTTTATTAAATTCGGGAGATAGAATCGATAAAAGTAATGATTGAAAAATTCCTAGCCCAAGCAATTCAAGTAATGCAATAAATAGCGATATAGAAACAATTACTATAAACTGAAGTTTATTTAAATCTATAATTTTTAGTGCAATTATAAAATTTGAAATCATAAAATTGTTTTATTTATTTTTAAGATTTTCGATACAATGTTGTCAATAGAAATTAATGAATTATTCTTATAAAAGTTTTTTATAAAACTATCTGCAATTTCTTTTTTAAATAAAAAACTATTTTTTTTATTGAAAACTATTGAGCTTATAATTTTTTTCATATCATTATTATTTTTAGCAAAATAAATTTGTTTTTTTAGCATTTTAATTTGGTCTTTAAAGATATGTAGATAGGGATTATTGATGTAAATCAAAGGTTTTTTTGAAAATAATGCTTCAATCAGGAGAGTACTGAATTGCTCAAAGATAATAATATCTGAGTCTTCAATAACTTTTTTTCCCCTAAAAATATTAAAATTAATTCTGTTATTTATCTTTAATTGTTTAATTAAATTTATATCTGCAAAATCATCAATTTGTTCATTTTCGTAAACAGATACATTGATATGTATATTTTTGTCTGATTTTATTTTTTGCAAAATATCATTTCTAATTTTAAAAAAATTAAAAAAACTTTGAAATTTGGTATAAGATTTTGAAGCAACATTTGATTTTGTTCTACATATGTATCCAATATTAATTTTATTATTTAAATCATTAATCTTTTTGTTAAAATTTATCTTGTTAAATTTAGTTGATGCAAAAACAATTAATTGATTTTTGAATTTTTTTTTGTTCATAATTGGGTTTTTTTTTATAATTATTTTTTTCATTTTTTCAGTGTTAACCTGAAAAAAATTAAAGTTGCTATCCAATAAAGTATTACATGCTGTAAATTGAGGATAGGGTACTACATTTGAAAAATGTCCAAAATTTCCTCCATGCATTAAGGTTAAAGTTGGAATTTTTTTCTGGCTACAAATAATTTTGATTGAATTACTGATTAAAGTCGAATGAGCAGTTATAAATATATCTATTTTTTTTTGTTTTAGAAATTGTTCTATATTTTTCTTGTTTACATTAAAGAATGAATATAATTCATTGAAAATATTTTTAAAATACTTACAATAAATGTAAGAAAATTGAACTTGATTTTCTTCAAGCACTAATTTCATTTTTTTAAATTTAGTTTTATCCATTTTTACATTTTTCTTACTATATTCTATGAAATACTCATAATTATAGAAGTTACATTCATTTAAATTTTTTTTTAAAATATTTTCATCTTCTTTATCTGTTAAGTAAAACAAAACATTTTTTTTATTTTTATGTGCAAAAAAAGATTGTTGTTTATTTTTTAAAGAAAAAAATAATTTTTGCTTTTTGTTTAGATTAAGATCCTCCGGTATTGGAAGAGGATTAAAATGATTTGTTATTTTCTTTGTACGTTGTTTTATAAAATTTATATTTTTATATCTTTTTTTTAATTCTTTTAAGATTAAAAAAATTCGATCTTCTTGATTTATATTATTATTACTATTTACATAATAATTAACTTTATTTTTGATATTAGTCTTTACTAGGTGACTAACTCTATCTATGTCATGCTCTATAACTCTAATACCACTTAATAATTTATAATAATTACTATAGAATTTTGTACCATTATCATTAATTATAATATCTAATTTTTTTGCTAACTCTAAAACTTTTAAATTATCTTTAAATGAGATTTTTTTTGTTTTTAGCTTTATAGACTGATCAATATTCAAATAATTTAATGAACTATTGATTAAATATTTTTCTACATCTCTGTTTAAAGTTGTATAAATTGTGTCTTCCTTATCTATAGTTATTTCGGCTAAACTATCTTTATTTATTAAATAAATTTTTTTCTTAGAGGTTTCGGTCACTTAATTTTTCTAAATATTATTAAATTCTGAAAAGTTTCAGGTTTTTTATCCTCTGGTTTAAATATTTTTTCTTGTTCTAATAACTTAAAATTTTTTCCTAATTTATCTACTATGTTTTGAAGACTTCTATAATGAGCATTATATGTGCTTTTTAAAGCTTCAGAGTAATACATATATAGTTCAAAATCATATTTGAAACTTAGTGTTTCTCTAAAAATTATAATACTGTTTTTTTTTGATGTTTTTTTTATATTTTTGATGAATGAAGTGTATTCTTTATCGTTTAGATAATGCAACAGTGCTATAGAAATTATTGTATCAAACTTATTTTTAGTATCGATATTACTTGCTGATTTATTAATCAGTTTTAATTTTTTAAATTTTTTTAGTTTTACTCTCGCAACATTTATTAAATCTAAATTCTTTTCATAAGCATCTATACTTTTTGCTAAATCTAAAAATTTAATTGTCCATCTTCCAGTTCCACACCCAACTTCTAATACTGATTTACCTTTAATATATTTTTTAATTTTTTTAATTACATTTATTTTTTCTATTTTATCTTTATTTTTGGCATACTTTTCATTATTAGTAAGCATCGTACTTTGTAATAATCCTAATTTTTTTTGTTTTAAAAATTTAGATCTTTTCACCCAAAATTCTTGTATTTGATTATTTTCAAAAAAATCATATTTATTTTCTGAATAATCAAATACTGCTTGTGCTAAAATCGAATTAGAGTCCATAATTTTTGTTTTTTTATATTTAATATTCTTGAAATATGATAATTCTGTACAAGCTAAAACAATTAAATTATTGCCTTTTTTTAATTCCAAACCTTTTAAAATTATGTGAAATTTTTTTTTATAGCTATTCTTAAAACTATTTTCTTTGATAAGATATATTAACTCTCCTATCTTTTTTTGAGTTTTATTATTTATGGTAATAATTTTTATATTATTGGATTTAGATAATTTTGTTATATATAATTTTTTTTCTGTAGTTAAAAAGGTTCCGAATATATAGATATTAACTTCCCTTGACTTATAATTTTCACTAATTCTTTTAGTCACTATATCTGTGATATCAAAAATCGGAATTTTAATTTTCTTTTGTAGACTTTGAATCCAAATATGAGCAGTATTACAAGGTAATGCTATTGCATTCACACCAAATTCATGAAGCTTGTTTGCACTTTCTATCATTCCATTAAGTGGGCTTTTTTCGTTATATATTATTGATCTTGTTCTGCTTGGAATTTTAGTATTGCTATCTAAAATTATTCTTGGATAAAGATAATCTTTTTTAAATTTTTTATAAGTGTAAACTAATTCCATAAATCTATTTGAAGCATGTGGACCCATCCCTCCTATTACACCAACAATCTTATTTTGCATTTTTTTTCATCATCATTTTTCTTTGTTTTAAAAGATACTTCTTTACATCCTTTTGTTCCTTCACATATGTATCAATATGCTTAAGCTCACTATTAATTTCATTAATAAATTTGTTGTTAAATTTTATTTCATTTTTTAGACTTGTTTCATATTCTAATTTATTAATTGATTTCCCACTTTCTCTTTTGAGTGCATTTAGATTTGTGGGTAAATCTACTTTCCTAAATGGAAAAAAATGCCTTGTTGTTCTTGGATTATATAGCTTGTTTTTCAATGCTCTATTAATTACCTCTTTTTTTGTTATCTTTTTATCTTCATCATACAAAAATCTGTGATGTAAGTGGTTTCCAACAAAAATACTTTCATTTTCATAATCCACCTCTATTACAGGGGCTAATTTATAACCATGATTATATAAAAAAGCATACCTGTGAGACCCATCAAGTACAATTTTATATTTCTTATCTATTATTAAAGGCCTGTTCATTATATTGGTTTTTAAAATCATTTTAGATACATTATCTAAATGTTTCTTAAAAACTTTTTCCAAAGGTAAAATTTTAGATATTAGAATTATTTTTTTATTTAAATTCATTTTATTAATTTTCTTCTATGTAATTTTCCTGAAAAACTATAACCTTTAGTTCTTGGTTGATATTTAGTTTTAAAATTAAGTTTTTTTAATATTTCTAAAATTTTTTTATTTCCAGAAATAATAAATTTATATTTTTTTTTAATTTCAATTGTTTTCTTATCTACAGCACCACTCAATAAAACAATATTAATATTTTTCTTTCCACTAAAAACACTATTAAAAATATGTTTTATTTTTTTTCTTTCAAAATATTTTGGACTACCTTCAGTAATACCAATGGTAATCCTTTTATACTTTTTGACTAACTTATTAATTGTTAATACATGACCTAGGTGTGGTGGCTGAAACTTGCCAATAAATAAAATACTCATAGGTTAAAATCAATTTTATCTTCAGTTTTAAAAAATTTTACAAATGTTTTTTCAGTTTTTTTATTTTTTATAGTTTCAAATAATATTTTAATGCTTAGAATTATATTAATTATGCAGGTATAGAAAAACAATATTTTTAGATAAACCAAACTAAGAGAAAAAAACAAAGTGATTAAGCTCAATATTAAAAAGGGTAAATAAATTGCATTTGCAAAAAAATGACCTAATAAAATATTCTTTTTTAAAAATTCAAAAATTAAATTCTTACTTTTATCTTTTTTAAACTCTTCTTTTTGAGTATCGTCAATATCAACTTGATATTTGTTTTGTTCTTCTTTGGATGTATCGTTTCTACTTGTAAGCCTAAGTCTTTCTACGCAAATTGTCTGCCATATAACTGCATCTTTTAGTTTAATGATATTATCTCCAATGACACCTAGGCCAGAAAAAATTAAATAATAAAAATTATTTGTCATCATGTAAAAAGTAATACCAATTGATAAAAAAAATAAAATATTAACAATATAATGAGCTATTAATTCAAAAAAATGTCCAGTTAGAGAATTTGCATTATTATATCGTGCAATTTCTCCATCACAAAAGTCTAATAAATAGAAAAGCCAAAAACAAAAAAAACCAATCGTTAAATTTACCATTCCACCATTTAATAAGAAAAATGAACCCAGGAATGTTATTAATATAGATAATAATGTTACAAAATTAGCAGATATACTTAGTTTTAAAAAAATGTATGTTATATAAATAGATATAGGCCTGTATAAATATTTACTTAGCTTTAAATTAACCTTCTCGGGCCTTTCTTGACACTTTAATCTAAGTTCTTGGATATTTTCTAATTTTCTAAACATTTTTTGTAGTTTAATATAATGATTTATATTAAATTAGAAGTTAAAGGTAATTCATTTTAATGACATAATTTGTTTATATTTAGACATAAATAAAATTTTGAAACGTAGATATTTAACATAAAGATAATATGAATCTTAAAGATATAGCCAAGCTAACACTATCTAATATTGGATTACGTAACCCATTTAATCAAATATTTAAAGAGATTGAGTTTGAAACCACTGCTTATTGCAACAGAAAATGTACTTACTGTCCTAACGTTGATTATGAAAGATTTGCAGACAATAATGATTTTTTGATGAAAGAAGATGTATTTGAGGCATTAGTTCATCAACTAAAAGAGATGAATTTTCAGGGTTTGATCTCACCACATTTATATGGTGAACCAATGTCAGATCCAAGGATGCCCATCTGGATAAAGCATATAAGAAAAAATCTACCAAAATCTAGAATTAAAATTGTAACTAATGGTGATTTTTTAAATAAGGAAACTTATAAAACATATATTAGCTCTGGGGTTGATATTATCTATATATCCAAACATTCAAAAAAATTAAAAAAACCCTGCAGAGATCTTCTAGAAGGTTTACCCGATCATGAGAAAAAAAAACACATCCTAGTACAGGATTTTTTTACCGACTTTAATGAAAACCAAGATATGTTTAATAATAGAGGTGGATCTATAGAAATTGAAAATAATAAAAAACCACCAGTAAATTGCTCATATTCAACTTATCCAGTTATAAATTCAATTGGTGACTTAATCTTATGCTGTCAAGATTTTCACAATAACTATGTATTTGGTAACATCATGCAAAGATCTCTAAAAGAGATTTGGTATGACGAAAAAAATATAAATATGCGTAAAAAAATTTACAATTACAAATTTGATTTAAAAATTTGTCAAGATTGCAAGATGTAAGTAACCCATGTTAATTACGAAAGAAACAATTCAAAAAAATGCTGAAAAATTCAATCTAAATGCAAACAAATTTTTATTTATAGAAAAAAAAAGTTTTTTTAAAAAGAAATATTATTTGGTCTACAAACCTTACGAATTTTTTTTTCAAATTGATAAAGATAAAAATGATTTAAATAATTATTTTCCATACTTTTCTGAAAGAGAAAACTACTCTAACATTCAGAACTGGTGCTGTAGCATTAAAGACACATTAGTCAAAAGTAATAAGGTAGTTAAGGATTTAAAAGATAGTAAAGATTTGAGAGACCAATTTAAAAAAAAGTATAAAGTTTAAAACTAACTTGATTGAAAAATTTTTTTCCACTTTAAAATATTTTCTTTTTTTATAATAATCATATCAAGTTTAATTTTTTTTTCTCTTATTTTCTTAAAAAAGTTAATTTCTTTTTTTTGGATTTTTCTATTTTGAAGATCGTGACTTACGTAACAAACCTTATATTTCATCTTATGAAGAGAATTAATATAATCAAGACGAAGAACATTATTTTTAAAGTAATCTAACCAAACCCAACTTACTTTTTTTTTAAAGTTAGAGGCAGTATGTATGCTTTCTAAATCTGATACTCGTATAGAAATTTTTTTAGTTAAAGATTTTGATAGCTTAACAATAAAGGGCAAAGATATATCGAGAAAAAAAAAATTATTAATATTATTCCTTTTTAAAATTTCATAAATTTTATTTTCTATACCTTCTGATTTAACATTAATAATCAAAAATTTATGATTAAAGTGTTTTAAATAATCTAAAAAAGACTCACCATTTTTAAATGGATCATGATTTAATATTAACTTATTTTTATAATCTCTAATATCTACCTCAACTCCATAATTATATGGAATTTGTTTTAATTGTTTAATAGAATTAATTCTATGGCAAATAGTAATCATAATTTTTTTTCTTTAATTATACCTTGTTATAACGAAAGCTTAAATATTCCTAAACTTTTTAAACAAATTTATATAAATCAAAAGAAAATTAGATTTGAGACCATTGTTATAGATAATGGATCCACTGATAATTCCTTAAAAATAATAAAGAAACACAGAAAAAAAGTTAAAAATTTAAAGGTCATAAAAATAAAAAAGAATATTGGGTTTGGCCACGCTATTAAAAAAGGAATTTTAAAAAGCAAAAATTCATTGATTTGCTATACGCATGGTGATTTACAAGTTGATATTAAAAGTTGCCTTAAAGCACACAGTATTTATAAGAAACAATTAAACAAGAATATATTTGTGAAGGGCAGAAGATTAGGTAGAACATATATCGATATTTTTTTTACCATAGCAATGGGGTGGATAAACTCAATCTTATTTCGAACTTATTTATTTGACATACATGCACAACCAAATTTTTTTCAAAAAATGAGTACTCAAGTTATTAAAAAAGCACCAAATGATATGAGTATTGATTTATTTTTTTATATATATTTTAAGTTGAGAAAGGCTGAAATATTAAGATTTGATATAATTTTTGAAAAAAGAATTTATGGGTTAGGTAACAATATTGGGATCAAAAAAATAACTAATAGCTTAGTATCATTAGTCAACTCAATAAAAATTTTAAAAAATATTTAGTGTTGTTATAAATTTAATGTTTAATTTAAAAAAAGTAGTAAATAAAATTATTAATTATTCTTATAATAGAAAATACGGTATAAAAAATTACCCTGAAGAATTCAAATATATAATCACACATTGTAAAAAAAATAGAGTTAATTTAGATCAGAAATTTAAAAAAAGTGTATTTTCTAAAAAAGAAAATATAAAATTAGCTTCAAAATATATAAAAAAAAATTCCAAAAATTTTTGGAAGAGTTCAAGATTTATTGATAATGAGGATGCAGGTTATATTCATAGATGGTCTTGGGCATTAAATCTAATATCTACAAAAAAAAATAAAAAAAATAAATATATATCAAGTGTTATAAACGACTGGTTCTTTAATTATCAAGATGCTGAATACGATAATAATAAAATTGAATGGTATCCTTATAATATTTCAGAAAGAATATCTAATTATGTTTTGCTTTGTGAATTAAAAATTATTAATAACAATAAATCCTACATGAATCATTTAACTTCACAAATGTATTTTTTATCAAAAAATATAGAATTTTATAAAGGCAAAAAATCAAATCATGCATTAAATAATGCTAGAGCTATTTTTTTATTAAGTTGTTTGAGTGAAAATAAGATATTCAAAATTTTCTCTATAAATTTAATTTTATATTTATGCAAAAAATTTATGGATAAAGATGGTTTCTTTAAATTTGGATCAAGCCATTATCAATTTATCTTTACAAAGTGGCTTGTAGAAATATATTATTTTGGAAAAAAATATAAAGTTAAAAAAATAGTTACATTAAAAAAATATTTATATAATTCGATTCAAGCTTGCAATTTTTTTATTCAAAAAAATAACTATGGAAAATTGACCTATCCATTATTTGGTAACATAAGCCCAGATTTTACACCTGAATTTTTGTTAAATTATTTAAAAACAAGATCTAAAAAAGATAATTTATCTATTAATTCAAAAAACTATAATAAAAAAATAAATGGTAATAAAGAATGGATAAAATTAAAAAATAATTTTCAAACAATTATTTTTAGGAACCCATTGATTAATGGATTTGATTTTAATCATGCTCATTCTGATTTTTTTCATTTTGTAAATTTTTATAAAGGTAACCCAATTTTCGTTGATATTGGCAGAAAAGATTATTTAACAAACAATCTAGATTATACATTAGCACAAGCTCATAATTCAATAATGATTAATAAATCTGGCATATTTGATGGGTTTATTAGAAAAAATTTTTTTACAAAAATTGGCATATACGAGTTGAATAAAGAAAATTATACAGTGATACACAAAAAAAATAAAATTAAGTTTAAAGCTTTATTAAGTGATAAATCAATGATTACAAGAACTTTTGAATTAAAAAATAAAGCTATCATAATTGAGAATGAATTTAAAAATATGAGTCAAAAAAATAGAATTGATATTCCTTTATTCATAGATAATAAAATTAAAATAAGAAAAATTGATAAAACAAATATCTTGTTATCATCTAAATTATTTAAATCTGCACTTAGTATTAAAGTTGAAAATGCCAGTCCTAAAATAGAAATTTTTAATAGAAAACAACATTATAAGTTTAGCCAATGTAGAAGTTATGGTCAAACTGAAAATTTAAATTTAATCAATTTAAGTTTTTTTGGTAAAGATTATTTTAAAACAACACTTAAATTAAATTTTTTAGATTAAATTATGTGCGGTATTTGTGGAATATATAATTTTGATTACTTGAAAGTATTAGAGAAAGATATTTATTTAATGAATGAAGAAATGCACCTAAGAGGCCCCGATGATTCAGGAGTTTATATTAGAAACAATATTGGCATAGGAATGAAAAGACTTTCTATAATTGATATAGATAACGGACACCAACCTATGACTAGTAACGATGGTGAGGTTATATTGGTCTTTAATGGTGAAATATATAATTATATCGAATTAAGAAAAGATTTAATAAATAAAGGTTATCAATTTTTAACTAGTTCTGACACAGAAGTAATCATCGTAATGTATAAAGAGTATGGAGAAAATTTTGTAAAAAAACTAAATGGCATGTTTGCAATTTGTTTATTTGACAAAAAATTGAATAAATTTTTAATTATAAGAGATAGAGTTGGTATAAAACCTTTATTTTATTATTTAGACGAAAAAAAAATAGTTTTTGCTTCTAGCATTAATTCAATTAAAAAAAATTGCCCAGATATTAAGATAGATAATAAAAATTTCTTACTATATTTAAGCTTAAATTATATTCCAAACTCAAATTCAATTTATAATCAAATAAACAAATTAAAGCCTGGTCACTATATCAAGATAGAGAATAATAAAGTTGAATTTATTAATTATTGGTCTTTACCAAAAAATAAAAATAAAATTAATAAAGAAGAATTCGATGAGATTTTAGAAGAACTTATAGTAGACTCAATCAAAATTCAAAGTAGAAGTGATGTTGAAGTTGGTTCAATGTTAAGTGGTGGAATTGATTCATCCTTAATAACAATTTTATTTGCAAAAAATATAAAAACTAAGATAAAATCATTTTGTATTGATTTTAATGGTAAAGAGCAAAATGAGAATCTAGATGCATTACAAGTATCAAAACTTATTAATTCAAAGCATTTTTTTAAAGAAATTGATAATAAAACTTTTTTTTCTTCATTAAAAAAAATTGGTAAATTGCTCGATGAACCTATTGCTGATAATGCAATTGTACCATCATTTCTAATATCTGAAATGGCAAAAAAAAATAATATAAAAGTTATATTATCTGGAGCTGGTGGTGATGAATTATTTGGTGGATATGCAAGACACTATCAATCTTTTAAAACATTATTCTGTGGTATCTTAAGATTAGACAATAGTTTTTCTAAAAAGCTTTCAAAACTATTGCCGACACACTTACGCAATTATTTTTTTAAATTGAGTAGTAAATCTTTGGCTTATGCAAGTGATACATCAGGGGTAAATATAGCTCATCTTTTTAGAATAATGGAAGATAACGATCAATTACAGGAGCAAGTTATTAATGAAATTGAATTAATTTTTGAACCATTCTTTAATCAACAAAATATAAATTATAAAGAAAAATTAATGAGAACCGATATGTTGAATTATCTTCCTGATGACGTGTTGAGTTTATTAGACAAGAGTACAATGATGAATTCTATAGAAGGAAGAGTTCCATTTTTAGACCATAGAGTCATTGAACATATCTATACATATAACTCTGAAATATTTGAAGAAAAAAAATTATTAAAGGCCAAAAGTGTTTTAAAAAATATTTTCAAAAACGAAATACCCAATACAATTTTAAAAAAAAAAAAAATAGGGTTCAATGCACCATTAAATATTTGGCATAAAGAAAATTATCAATATTTTAGAGAAAATTTTTCTAACAATGAATTTTATAGGCAGTTTTTTAAAAATAATTTAACTGATGATGGTGCACTTTCAAAAAAAGAAAATATAGGATTGTTATTTTCGTTAAGTTTATTTGATGAATGGTTTAAACATAACAATGCATAGTAAAGTTTTTTTTTCAATAATTTGCCCTACTTTCAATTCAGAAAAATATATTGAAAAAAATATAGTATCTATTTTAAATCAAACATATGTAAACTTTGAAATTATATACTCTGACGATGGTTCGTTTGATAGAACATTGGAAATAATTGAAAAATATAAAAAAGATTTTCAAAAAAAAAAAATTGATATTAGGGTAATTAAAAATGAACATAATGGACCTGGTGCAACTAGAAATAGTGGAATTAAACAATCTAATTATGAATGGATTGCTTTTATAGATTCTGACGATGAGTGGGAACTAAATAAATTAGAGAAGGTTGCGAATATTATTAAAAATAGTGATGAGTATAACTGTATAGTTCACAATGAATTTTTTAAAAGGATTAATGGCAGCGTAATTAAACTAAATTACAAAAAACATTTTAAAATAAATAAGTCAATCTTTAATCAATTATTTATAAAAAATTTTCTATCGACCTCATCAGTAACATTAAGAAAAAAACTTATAATAAATGCAAATTATTTTGATGAAAACCTAGCCAATGCACAAGACTATGATCTCTGGCTGAAAATAGGGGATAATTTTAATCTATATTTTTTAAGCGAATATCTCGGATCGTATCATGAAAGGAATGACAATATAACATCAACACCCTACAAAAAAAAAATAAAAAATTTATTAAAAATATTAAAAAAGAATAAAAGTAATGTAAATAAATTATTTTATTATTATAAATTTTTTAGATTAGTGGTTAATAAAGAGTGGTTTAAATGAAGCCACTTTATTTTTTAAAAGGGCGCACAGCACTTAAATATGGCCTTAAATATTTAGGTCTGAAAAAGAACGACAAATTACTTGTACCAGCATTTATTTGTGATGTCGTTATAGAAGAGTTAAATCAATTAAATATAAAGCCAGTTTATTATTTAATTAATAAAAATTTTGAAGCAAATTGGCTCGATATAAAAAAAAAATATACAAAAGATGTTAAGGGTATTTTAATGGTTCATTTTTTTGGCAAACCTCAAAAACTAGATAAGTTCAAAAAGTTTACTAAACAAAAAAAAATTTATTTAATTGAAGATAATTGTCATGGGTTTAATGGACTAAAAAAGATAAAATTATCTGGTGATATAAGCATTACCTCACCATATAAAATTATTGATGAAATAAATCATGGTGGCATTTTATTTATCAATAAAAAAAAAAAAGTCTCAAATTTTATATTTGATAAGCCAAAACAATTTAATAATAGTTTTTTTCAGAATATAAGAAATAAAATTAAAAGGATTAAATTTTTAAAAATAGTTTATAGGTTTTTTATTAATAGACCAAACTATGAATCAATTTCAATTAATTCTAGTCAAGAAATGAAAAAAGATTATCTATTAGATTTTGATACAGTAAGTAAAATTAATAAATTTTCATTAATCCAAGAAAAAGATCTGAGAATTCAAAGATTTAATTTCTGGAGAAAAAAAATGAAAAAATTTAAGATTCAACCGTATTTTAATTATACTAAAAATGATAATTATATTTTATGGTATTGTGTTGTTAAAATAGACAATTATAAACTTAGACAAAAAGTTTATAATTGGGGCTGGAAAAATAACATTGATATAATTTCATGGCCTAGTTTCCCAAAAGAATGTGGTAAAAATGACCTTACATATAAATTTTCAAGAAAATTTGTATTATTTCCATTAAACAAAGATTTTAATAATGATGAAAAATTTAAATATTAAAATTTATAAAGAATTCAATAGTGAACTTGAGGATCTGTGGATTAATTTTGAAAAAACATCAGATAATTATTATTTTCAAACTTGTAGTTGGCAAAAATACTGGTTTAAACAAATGAATAAGCACAAAAAAAAATCTATAACAAATCATATAGTGGTTGTTAAAAATGAAAACGATATTTTATTTATTTTACCGATGTATATATCTAGATTCTTATTTTTTAAAAAGTTGTGTTGGTCAGGTTTTCCTTTTTCTGATTATAATGCACCATTAATTAAAAAAAATTTGAATATAAGCAAAGAAATTTTTTTAATTATTTGGAAACTTATTTTAGAAACAAATAATAATTTATTTAATTGTATTAATTTAAATAATCAACCAAAAATGATTAATCACACTCTTAATCCATTTTTTCAATACTTAAACTCAATAAATACTGCTCCATATTTTGGTATAATTTTAAATAATTCCTCAGCACTAATAAATAGTCAAATAGCTGATGTAAAATATCAAACTAAAAGATTGAATAGAGAGGGTAATTTAGTCTTTAATATAGCAAGTGCCAAAAAAGAAAGAAAAAAGGTTTTAAAATTTATACTTAAAAATAAGATGGCCCAATACATAAAAACTGATGGATGGAATTTATTTAATATTAATGCTTATAAATTTTTTTTTATAGAGTGTCATTTAAAACTACATTCTAATTTATACCTAAGCTACCTATCGTTAAATAAAAATATTATTGCCGCACATTCTGGTTATATTTATGAAAATAATTGTTATTATCTATTTCCTACTTATGATGAAAATTTTAAAAAATATTCACCAGGAAAAATTTTACTTAACAGTTTAATAGAAGATACTAAAATCCGTAAATTATATTATTTTGATTTTACAATTGGTGCTGAAAATTATAAAAAAAAATGGTCTAACAACAAAATGGATTCAAGTACAACCCTCAAAGCATTAGATTTTATAGGATTAATTTATGTCTTATTTATAAAAATTAAAATTAGTTTAAAGCCAATAATAATTAACAATAATTTTTTCAAAAAAATTTATTACAAAATAAAATAAATGTTAAATAATCACAAATCAATTGTTGGTCATGAAAATAAAGTACTATTATTATCAAAACTCTACAGTTTTTTTAATTTTTTTGGAATAAATGAGCTTAGAGTTATAGTTTATCACCATGTTGAAAAAAATAAATATGACTTATTTTTAAAACAATTATCTCTAATTAAAAAAAATTGGAACTTTGTAACACCCAAGCAATTCGAAAATCATATTAATGGTAAGCATATACTTAAGGGAAAGAATGTTTTACTTACTTTTGATGATGGATTTAATTCTAACTTCTTTATTGCTGAGACAATTTTAAAAAAATTAAAAATAAAAGCTATTTTTTTTGTACCCAGTGACTTTATAAAAATTATTTCGGCATCAAAGTCTAGATCTTTTATAAAAAAGAATATTTTAGATAACATTTTACCAATAGATTTTAATTCAGTAAGAAATATGTCTATTAAAAACCTGAAACAACTAGTAAAAAATGGACATTTTATTGGTTCGCATTCAAAAACACATGCAAATCTTGGTTTAATTTCAAATAATAAAAAATTAAAAAATGAGATTGTTAATAGTGCGCAATATTTAGAAAACATATTAAAAATTAAAATTAAACATTTTGCTTTTACTTATGGAAATTATACAAGTATGAGCAGCAAATCACTTAAATTAGCTTTGTCCCAATATGACTTTATTTATTCAGGTTTGAGGGGTAATAATTATAGAAATCATAAAAATGATATTATTAAAAGAGATGGAATTTATATGGATAAAGGAAGTAAGCTTTTATCTATTTTTTTATCAGGTCTTTTTGATTTAAAATATTTTTTTCAAATATCACGTATTAATAAATTAATTAAGAAATTATTAAATAGTTAGATAAGCTGTCAATTATCATGATATTATTGTTAATATATTATAAAATACATAGATGAATATAACTAAATTTAAAAATAATTTGTCTGTCATAATTTTATGTGGGGGAAAGGGGCTAAGGTTAAGACCATTAACTAGCAACTTACCAAAACCATTAATTAAAATTAATGAAAAAAGCATTTTAGAAAACATAATTCAATATTTTTTAAAATATAATATAAGCAATTTTATAATTGCAACAGGGTATAAAAATAAACTTATTGATAAATTTATAGAAAGAAAATTCAAAAAAAATAAAATTAAGATTATTTATACTGGTCAAAACTCAGATATAGTGACTAGGTTACAAAAAACATCTGAACATTCTAAGAAATATTTTTTAGTTTGTTATGGGGATACTATGGTTGATATTAATTTAAATAAGTATATTAAATTTTACATTTCAAATATTAAGAAAATAACTATGGCATCTTATCAATTAAAATCTAGCTTTGGCATTTTAGATATTGGAAAAAATGATAATGTTACAAATTTTCGAGAAAAACCAGTATTGGATATTTGGTTTAATGTTGGATACTTTATATTTTCGCATGATAAATTTAAGTATTTTAAAAAATTTAAACGCTTTGAAAATTTATTAATATTTTTAGCTAGAAAAAAAATTATGAAGACATATAAACATAGGGGTAATCATATTACAGTAAATACATTGGCAGAACTTGAAAAAGCAAAAAAACAAATCAAACAATTTAATTAATATGAAAAAAGATAGTTTTTGGAAAAATAAAAATGTTTTTATTACTGGTGTTGCGGGTTTTGTTGGCTCTAACTTAACAAAGAATTTAGTTGAAAATGGTGCCAATGTAATTGGTCTTACAAAAAACAAAAAAAGTAATAGCTTATTGTACTACGAAGGTATTGATAAAAATGTTGATTTAATTTTTGGCGATATCACAGATAAAGAATTAATTAAGTCTATATTCTTGAAATATAAAATACACATATGTTTTCATTTGGCTGCTCAAGTTGAGGTGGGTTTAGCACAAAAGTACCCATTCTTAACGTGGGAAACCAATGTAAGAGGCACGTATACTTTATTGGAGACTATTAGAGAGTATGGCAAAAATATAAAATCTGTAGTTGTTGCGTCCTCTGACAAAGCGTATGGAGATTATCCATTAAATAGACTTCCTTATAAAGAGAATTACCCACTTAAAGCAAAGTTTCCATATGACACTTCAAAGGCTTGTGCTGATATGATCGCAATGAGCTACTCTGCAAGCTTATTTAAAATGCCATTAATAATCACTAGATTTGCAAATATTTATGGTCCTGGACAATTAAACTTTACTGCGATTATACCAGACGCAATAAGGTCTTGCCTAAAAAACAAAACTTTTTTTGTTAGGAGTGATGGAAAGGCTATAAGAGATTTCGTTTATATAGACGATATTGTAGATTTATACAAATTATTATCAAAAAATTTATATCGTAATCCTAAAAGATTCTCAGGACAAATTTTTAATGCAGGAACAAATAAAAAATACAAGATCAAAGATATTTTAAAAATCATATTTACTTATGCAAATAAAAAAGAGGAATTAAAAAAAGTAAATAAACAAATGCTTGGGAAAAAAACCACAGGCGAGTTATCATTTCAGTTTATGGATTATAAAAAACTATACAGATATTTAGGGTGGAAACCTAAATATGAATTTATTCATACAATGCCAAATTTATTTGAATGGTACAAAGAATATTTTAAAGATAAATAGAATGACCATAGGTATTGATATGGTTGGAACTAGCTTAGGAAGTGGTACCAAAACTTATAATTTAAATTTTATCAAATATTTAAATGAGATAAACTTAAATGAACAAACTTACATTTTTATTAGCAAAAATTATTTAAAAGAAATATCAAAAATTGATAATAAAAAAATAAAATATATTATTAAGTCAGATTTATTCTCAAATATTTTTTTTAGATTCTTATGGATGCAATTTTTATTACCTTTCGAATTAAAAAAATTAAAAATAAATAAATTTTATTCACCAATGAATTTTGGGCCATTATTTTTAAGTTTTTTTAAGATAAAATTTATACTAGCCTTACACTCTAATTTACCGTGGGTTTTTTTTTCAAAAATGCCAGGGAATTTGATTAGAAATTTTTTAACAAAACTTATGATGGAAATGTCCATATATGTATGTAATATTTTAATTGTAGATTCAAATTTTGCAAAAAAAGAAATAATAGAAGCACTTAATATAGAAGAAAAAAAAGTTTTTGTAATTTATTTAGGAATCGACCCAAAATATTTAAATAATAAAAATATGGATTATTTAAATAATTTTCATTATAGGAATTATATCTTATCTGTCTTATCATGTGTTAAATATCACAATATAATCAACCTATTAAAAGCTTTCAAATTATTAAAAAAAGAAAATGCTTCTGATCTATGTTACGTTATTGTTCTTCAAGTTTTAGATAAAAAATATTTCTTAGAAATACAAAATTATGTAAAAAATAATTTTCAAGAAAATGAAATTCTTTTTTTACACGACTTGAAAAGCAATTATTTAGTTAATCTTTATAAAAAAGCTAATTTTTATTTATTTTCCTCATATTGCGAAGTGTTTGGTTTAACATCTTTAGAGGCAATGTCGCAAGGGTGCCCTGTTTTAATTTCAAATAAATCTGCAATGCCCGAGATTAATGGTGATGCAGCTAAATATTTTGACCCAGATGACATACTTCAAATAAAAAGAAGTATGAATGAAGTAATATCTAATTATGATTATAGAAAAAATTTAATAGTTAATGGAAATATTCACTTTAAAAAGTTTAGTTGGAGAAAAACATTAAAAGAAACGATTCAAATATTAGATATTTAAATTGTTAATTTTTATTTATTAAAAAATTATTAATAAAGAGTGCGTCCATATCAGTCCTTAAAAGACAATCAACAGCTTCATTGGGGTTCATTACAATAGGTTCATTTTCGTTAAAAGAAGTATTTAAAAGAATTGGAACACCAGTAAGTTTATAAAAATTTTCAATTAAACCTGCATATTTAGGATTATTATTGGAATCAACTGTTTGAAACCTGGCAGTACCATCAATATGCGTCACTGCAGGGATCAAGTTTTGTTTATCACTCTTAACATGGGCAAGAGAAGACATGTAATTACTACTAAAGCTAGATTCAAACCATTCTGTTTGATAATCTTTTAAGACAGATGGAGCAAAAGGCCTAAAAGACTCTCTTCTTTTAATTTTCATATTTATTATACTTTTCATATCAGGGTTTCTTGGATCAGCTAGGATAGAGCGATTGCCCAATGCTCTTGGTCCAAATTCCATTTTATCTTGGAACCAACCTATGACATTACCATTGGAAATAAGTTTTGCAGCTAAATCAAATAATTCATTATCATTTTTTATTATTTTAAAATTAATTTTATTAATATAAATTTCACTTTTTAAAATATTTAAAACCTCATCATTTGAAAACGATTTTCCTAGATATGGATTATGAGAATTTTTAACATTGTTATTATATTTTGATGAGACAATATAAGCCGCGCCTAGTGCTCCACCATTATCTCCTGGAGCAAATGGAATGTAGATATTATCAAATAGTGTATTTGTATTTGTTATGAAGCGATTAGCTGATGAATTTAAAGCACATCCACCAGCAAAAACAAGATTCTTCGAAAATTTTTTGGTAATAATCTTATTTATTATTTTTTTAAAAAAAAATTCATAAATTTTTTGAACTGATGATGCAAAATCCTTGGTAAACTGTTCTTTATTTCTAGTATCTTTTAATTCTAAAAAAAATAATTCAGAAAGTTTGGAATTATAAATCTGACCAATTGAGAGAGTGTCGTCTGCAATATACTTAAAATCATTTTTATGATGATTAAAATATTTCAAATTTAACTCATAAGTTAATTTGTTGTTATCTATAAATAAATTATCTTTGATTTTTTGAAAATATTTAGGACTACCGTAGGCTGCTAGACCCATGACTTTATATTCATCTCCATAATTCTTAAAACCTAAAAATTGAGTCATTGCATGATAAAATATTCCCAGTGAGTTAGGAAAGTTGATTTTTTCCACAATCTTAATTTTATTATTTTGACATTCAGATATTGCTAAAGTGGTAAAATCTCCTGATCCATCAATTGAAAGTCCATTTGCTTCAAAAAATTCTGAAGGGTAAAAAGCTGAAGCAATGTGAGCTAGATGATGATCAATATAATGAAATTTTATTTCATTATTAAATGTAAATTGTTCAAATAATTTCTTCTTTATATTTATTTTATTATTTATTCTTTTTATAAAATAATTTTTTTTAAAAGAGAAATTTTTTAATAAAAAAAGTGCTTTAGAAATAAAATTACTTGATGGCTTTGTATTGAAGGCAATATCTGTAATTTCAATATCTTTTTTATTTGCAATTTTTAAACATTCTTTAATGGATTCAATTGGGAAACCTGAAAAATGTTTTTTTCTATTTATTCGCTCTTCTTCAATAGCAGCAATTATTTTTCCATCAACCAGTATACAAGCAGAAGAATCTGCATGATTTGCATTAATCCCAATAATTATTTTTATTTTATTCATATTATTTAAAAATTTTTTTATTTATAGTTTTAACATCAGTATATTTATTAAAATTTAAAGTAATAAAATGTTTTTTGTAAGCTTTTATTATATTTAGATCTTTTCGGCCGATAATAATTTTTACATTGTTAGATATACACTCTACATTAAAAAGACTATATGGATTCTCTCCTGAGCCAATTGTATACCTTGTAATAGATTGTAATTTTAAAACTTGTGAATTTGGAATTTTTCCATAATTTTTAACCAAGGGCATATTTAATTTATCACCAATTATAGATATCTTAAATCCAAGCTTAATTAGCTGTGTAACAAAATCATATGGAAAAAATTTTTCTTTGTTTTTATGTTTCCTATAATAAATCAGAAAGTCTAACTTTTTAATAAATTTTTTCTTAAAAACTAAATTTATTAGTACAAAATTAAATCTACTTTTTTTTAATGTCTTTTTAGACAAATATTTTTTTAAAAGATCTGTTGAAAAAAATATACTCTCCGTTCTTAAATTTAAAAAAAATTCACTAATCTTATATAGTAATGGAAACAGGTATTTTCTTAACAGGTAATTTAGTAGATGGCTTTTATTGAATAAAGCTCCACCTGTAACGGGTCCAATAATTGTACCAGGAGGAAGCAGTATAAATATTAGAGGATTCCACAATGGGAGGTAATTTATGTAAGCAATTCTTTCTTTTTTAAAAAATAATTTCCAGCAATAGCAGATCCCTATAAAGGGATTAACATATCTATAGTTTAAAAATACACTGTTCTTGGCGATCTTTATTTGATGAAGTTTATTATTTTCATCTTTCTCTAAATGAACAATGAATAATCTTGCAAGCTTCCCTTCACCAGTATTATTTGAAAAATCTGAAGCCCAAAAATATATTTTTTTTTTTTTCATTTGTTTTTATAGATTCTAAATGATGTTTTTTTAAACAAATTTGAAAAAAACCTTTTTTTATTAAAATAAAAATATGTTTCCAATAACCTTTTTGTTCTTCTTAATGTTTCGGTTCTTAATCTCCATATAAACTCATATTTTAAAAAAATTTTTGGTACAGCCTTTTCTTCATTGGAGGCAATTGCTATAGATGCACCTATACAAATTATTTTATAATTAATATTATTTTTAGCTAAAACATATGCGTATTCTTCTTGTTTTGGTGTTGGTAGTGTTATTAGAGTTAATGTTTTTTTATCTAATTTAATTTTTTTTTTTGATATTTTTTCAATTGGAGCGTATGGTAATTCTATATGCCTTATTGGTAATTTAAACTTTTGCTTTAAATATTCCTTTGAAACTGAGCTAATACTTCCCAGTATCAATAATTTTTTTATTTCCTTTGTAATTTTTAATTGATTAATAATTTGTCTTCCTGGAATTTTATTAATATCTAGAAATTTTTTTAAAAAAATTCCATCAGGCCAATGATATAAATTTTTAAATGGAAAAACCGTACCCATCGAGTAGTAGCCCAAAAATGCTAGATTCATTCCAGATAAAATAAAATTTTTTTGTAATGGAATATCCTTAACTTTGTTGATTATATTAAAGTTATCAATAAATAATCTTTCTTTATCAAATTTTAATTCACTTAATGTAAAGTTTTTATTAAGTAAATTTTGGCTAAAAAAAATTAATTGTTTTATTTTACTAGGTATTCGAAATAAAAAACGTAAATAATTAGAGCCCATCATATTTAATTTAAATGATTCATGTATTTCTCTATTTGTCGTTATATAAGAGTTTATATCCCTTCCCGACACACCACCTGTTCTCATCCTAACAATTGTTTTATCTAAAAGGGTATATTTAATTTTTTTAATATATAAAAATCTTAAAAATAAATCAAAATCTGAAGCAATGTTAAAATTTTCTTTATACAAGCCGTGCTTAAAGTACACATCTCTACTAATGAATGAAGCAGGGTGTGGTGGCATTATACCATATTTAATCATCCAAGGTTTAAAATTTCTAGCTGTGTAATATCTTACAACTTTATAATAATCATTATTTTTAAAATAAAGCAAATTACCTAAAAAAATTTTTGTATGTTTGTTTTTTTTTATTTTCTTTCCAACTTCTTCTATAACTTTGTTGTTTTGATAGAGATCATCTGAGTTTAATATTGCAATAAACTTACCGGTTGATTTTTTAATACCATAATTCATAGCCTCATAAATATTTGTTTTTTTTTTGATGAATAATCTTTTATTTTTATTTGGATACCTTTTTATAATTGAAAGGGTCGCGTCAGTAGACCCACCATCAACAATGATGTGTTCAATATTATTATAAGTTTGAGATAAAACAGAATTTAGAGTGTCTCTAATGGTAAGTTCACTATTTAATGTTATTGTTATAATTGATATTTTCATTTTGTTTTATATTGCAAAATGTATCTTTTAATATATTAATAAAATTGCTTCTACTATGAAATCAAAAAAAGCTCTTATAACTGGAATTACTGGACAAGATGGCTCTTATTTAGCCGATTTATTGTTAAAAAAAAATTACATAGTTCATGGTATCAAGCGAAAGTCTTCGTCTTTTAATACTGATAGAATTAATCATATATATTTAAATAAAAAATTTAAAAAAAATTTCTTTTTACATTATGGAGATTTAACTGATTCTTCATCAATCTTAGAAATAGTAAAAAAAGTAAACCCTGATGAAATTTATAACCTAGCAGCACAAAGCCACGTAGGAGTTAGTTTTGAACTGCCCCACTATACAGCGCAAGTTAATGCACTTGGTACTTTAAATATTTTAGAAGCTATTAGAGCGCTAAAAATTGAATCTAAAACTAAATTTTACCAAGCCTCTACATCTGAGTTATTTGGTGAAATACAAGATAAAAAACAAACTGAAAAAACAAAATTTTATCCAAAAAGTCCTTATGCAACTTCAAAAATTTTTGCTTATTGGATTACTAAAAATTACAGAGAATCTTATAAAATCCACGCCTCGAACGGAATTTTATTTAATCATGAATCACCTAAAAGAGGAGAAACTTTTGTAACAAGAAAAATTACTATTGGTTTGAGTAGAATTATTTATGGTCTAGAGAAAACATTATACCTAGGAAATATTTATTCCTTAAGAGATTGGGGTCACGCTGAAGATTATGTAGAGATGTGTTGGAAAATTTTACAATATAAAAAGCCAGAAGATTTTATAGTGGCAACAGGAAAACAATATTCAGTTAAATATTTTATTGATAAGTGCTTTAAGTATCTTGATATAAAAATTAAATGGACGGGTAAAGGATTAAAAGAACATGCAAAAATTATTAAATTTAATAAAGAAAAATACCCTCATTTAAAAATTGGCTCTATAGCAATCAAAGTAAGTAAAAAATATTTTAGACCAAATGAAGTTCCTAATTTGATAGGGGATTCTTCAAAGGCTCAAAAAATCCTTAAGTGGAAACCCAAGCATAATATAGACAGCTTAATTAAAGATATGCTAGATAATGATCTTAATATAATTAGAAAATTAAATACAATTGACAAATAAAGTTTTAATAGCAGGTCAAGAGGGCATGGTTGGTGCCTCAATATTTAAACTTTTATCTAAAAAAAAATTTAAAATTATAAACTGTAAAAGAAAAGATCTCGATTTTACATCTCAAAGGTCTGTAGATTTGTGGTTTAAAAAAAATAAACCGGATATAGTCATTAATGCAGCAGGTAGAGTTGGGGGAATTTTAGATAATTCTAAATATCAATCAGATTATTTATACATAAATACAATGATTGGTTTAAACTTAATAAATGCCAGTCTTATAAATAATGTTACAAAATTTATTAATTTAGGATCTGCATGTATATACCCAAAAACAGTTAAGCAGCCAATTAAAGAAGAACTTTTATTATCATCGTATTTAGAAAAAACTAACGAAGGATATGCTCTAGCAAAAATAACCACTCTAAAATATTGTCAATATATTAGACAAAAATATAAAAGATACTTCATCACACTACAGCCAGCCAACTTGTATGGAGAAGGTGATAATTTTGATTTAAATTCAAGCCATGTTTTGCCAGCACTAGTTAAAAAATTTTATTTAGCTAAAGAAAATAATTCTAAAGCTGTTGAAGTTTGGGGATCAGGAAATGTCCAAAGAGAATTTTTGAATGTAGAGGATTTGGCAGAAGCTATATTTTTTGTATTAAAAAAACAAATAAAAAACGATTATATAAATGTTGGTGGAGGTGATCATATTTCAATTAAGAAATTAGCTTTATTAATTAAAAAAACAGTTGGGTACAATGGAAATTTAATTTTTAATAAAAGATACCCCGATGGTGTTAAAAGACGTAAAATAGATTCTAGTAAGATTAGGAAAATTGGCTGGAAGCCAAAGATCAAATTAGCTATTGGAATTAAAGATTATTGCAAATATTATAATAATAAAATTCGTCCAATTGAAAAATTAAGTAATTAATTTTTTTTAATAATAATTGAATAAATTACAATTGTAACAAGGATAATCACTATCCTATTAATATCCAAAAACATTAAAAATATTGGAAATAATATTAAAGAACAAAGTAATGAAATAGTTTTTTTATTTGAAAATTTAGAAATTAATAAATGATGAAGATGTAATCTATCAGGTTTGAAAGGGTTTTTATTTAATAAAATTCTTTTAAAAAAAAGTCTAATCATATCAAGTCCTGGTATCATCATGAATATAAATATTTCATCCGCATATTGAATTTGTTTCAAATTATATAATTTAATGAATAGATAACCGATTATGAATGCGGTTAATAATGAACCGCTGTCCCCTAAAAAAGTTTTATTTTTATAATTTAAGTATGAGTAGAATATGAAAAAAATTAATAAAGTTTTTATAAATAACGAGTCGATATAGAATATTAAAAAAACTAAGAAAATTATTAATGAATAAAAGCTGGACTGCAAATTTATACCATCAAACATATTGAAAGCATTAGTAAATACTAAAAAACAAAAACACGTAAAAATAATAGAGTAAAAGGATAAACTTATTGAATTATCAATAAAAGACAGTGATAGTGTTTTAATAGATAGGTTGGTGTCAAAAAATAACATCACCAAAAATATTAAAATTAATATAAAAAATTTCAAACGTACGCTTAAATCAAATTTATCATCAAAGTATCCCAGAATGAAAATTGACATAGAGCATATTAAAAATAAATAGAATTCTTTTAAATTATCAAATATTAATTCGTTATTAATAATTTTTTGATCAAGCAAAGTTATAATAAAAAAAAATATAATATTAATTAATAATAGTAATCCACCCGCTAATGGGGTCGGCTTTAGATGGAATTTCCTTTTTTTATCTGGCTTATCAAGTAGTAAATGAAATATCTTAATTTTGTCAAACTTATACACAAATATAAAATTAAGCAGGATGAAATAGACTAAATAAAAATTTGTATTGCTCATTAATTTTAATAATTATTATATTTATATAATTTTTTTATCTTTTAATTTTTGTAGTAACATAGTCACACACATAATTAGCACCATGAAATCAATTCCAAAAACTGCAAAAGAAGATTCTAAAATTGATCTCGTTAATATGACTATAATCATTATTATGTAGATATAGAAGGGATCTTTCTTGAGTTTATTTTTAAGAGAGATAACAAAAAAGGTGCCATGAATTAATAAATTAATCAAAGCAATAAGCAAAAATATTACACCAATAATACCCGATGAAACTAAAGCATAAAACAAACCGTTAGAAGCACTTTGTTTAATTAAAAACCTATCTCCTTGAGCACCATGGCCGAAAAATATAATGGGCAGCTCATTGGTATCTTTATAAAAACTTACAATTTTTCCCCAGTCTCTATATCTATTAGATGAAAAATCCTGTTGGTGGCCCCTAATTACCTTGGCTTTAATATACTTTATTTCTTGTGTATTTTGTAGATATTTTAAGGGCTGCTTAATAGTGAATGGCCTTGCTTTTTTTTTTAGCCAACATTGTTTAATGAAATATGGATCGTAATTAATCTGTTGTACGCGATGGCTAGTAATAACCTCACAATTAGAAAATGCGTCTATTTTTTTTTCTATTAAATTATTTAAATATATTGTTGATTTAATCAAAGTAACTCCTGTGAAGGCAACAAAAGGAATAAAAATATAAATAGCTAATTTTTTTGATATGGTTATTAAATTATATTTTGAAAGAAAAAATATCTCTAAAATAGTAACTCCAAAAAGTAAACCGACAGAGGTTCTTGATTGATAAAGGAATACTACAGTACTAAAAAATATAATCGTTGCATATCTGATATATTTATTCTTAAGTTTAAAAGAAAATAAAGTTAAAAATAACATTAGCAAAATTGCACTTCTACTCAAACCAGCAGATCTTGGAGGTATCACACCAAATATGTCGCCATCTCCAGTATAATTTGAATAGAATGAACCATTATGTCCACCATCAACATAAGTAAAAAATAGGATCGCATCTTTAGTAAAGTATAGAAAAAAAATAATAACCAGGTAAAAAAAGGTAATATAGGCAAATAATTTTATTTCAGTTTCATCAAAAACTTTATGAGCAAGACTAAATATTAGAATTACATTAAGTGAACTAACCACATAATACATATTAACAAGACTGTTATCAGTGAGTAACAAGCCAGGTATATGAGCCAAAAAATATAAAAATATAAAAAAATAAAAAATATTATCTTTAATCTTAAAACTAGTTTTTTGATAAAAAAAAATAGAGAAAAATAAAATAATTATAAAGTAGATAATAACTGCAGTTGACCGTAAAAAATTTACTAGTAATGTAAAGTTGATTTTATTAGTAGAAAATATTGTAGTGATATCATAAAAATTTGTTGATATAGAGCTCCACGAAATAAATAAACCTAATATTAGAAAAATTTTAAGGAAGAAATTTTTCTGTTTCAAAAAAGTATTAAGAAAATAATTCATATTGATGTCTATAAAGATATATTATTTAAAAAAAAAATAGCAGAATATATTTTTTTTATAGCTTTTTTTTAAGATAAAGCCAATATCCTATTGGATAAAATATTATATAACAGATCCAGTTATTGAAAAAACTACCCGAGGGTATAAACGGCAATAAATTTAATATTATGCCTATATTTACAAGGTAGTATGCGGAAACATGGGGGTTATTTTTAAAGTTTCCTAGGTAAACAATTTTTAAGCTATTAAGTAAAATATTTATGAAAATAAAAGATATGAGCATAAAACCTAATATACCAATATCAGATAATAGCTGAATATAGGTGTTATGTGGATGAGTAGAACAAACAAGTGAGTTGTTTCTACGATGAAGGCCATCAGGATTCTTTAGCTCTTGTTTAGTTTCTTCAATTAAATCATAACATGTTGAATAAAAGTTTTTAATTCCAGATCCTGTCAAAATATTTTTTTCAAAAATTTTTAATCCAGTATAGGATAAATTTTCATGCTCTTCTGAATAGTAATAAATTTTTCTATTTTCTTTTTTAATAATGAGGTTGCTTACTGAATTACCGTAGCTATCAATTCCTATTCTTTCCGAAAAACCAATTTGATTTAGGGTTCCAAATATATATTTATCAAAAAAAGCATCATTATTTTGAAAAAGTATAATTGCTGTAGATAATATAAATATAAAAAATAATGATTTATAATTAATAATTAAAAAATAAAAGAAGCAAAACACAATGTATAAAAATAGAGCAGTACGCTCTGTAGTAAAAAAAATAATAATACCTGAAAAAATAATTATTATTAAATCAAGTTTATATTTTCTTAAATTATTATATAAAAAGGTTAAAGATATTATGAACGGTAGCAAACGAACCACAAAACTACCAAGCTTTTTTTCTTGGTCAAAAAAACTAGTTACATATCTTGTAATATTTGGGTCTTCACCAATTTTAAGACCAATAATATTTGGCAAATTGTAGCGAAATAAATTTTGATAAGTAAAAAATTGTAACATTGAGTCTATACAAATCAAAATTAAGCAAGAAACTAATGAAACTGTTAATACATCGATCATAAATTTGTACTTTTTTAACAAATAATAAAGGCCGAGACTAAATAAAATATATCTGAAATAAAAAAAGGAGGAAGGAAAACTAGCTTTAAAATTATTTGAAAATATAAGACTTATTATAATAATAATAAAAAAAAATAAAAATAAATATATCTCTTTTTTTATAGGTTTAATGAAATTATAAAAATTTATTTTTGATATAAAGATATAAATTACAACTAATCCTGCAACAGATGCAAAAAAATCTGTTAAAAATATGCTAATACACAATAAGAATGGAAAAAGAAAATAAATAAGTATTAATAATTTATCTTCGTATTCAGTATTGTTAATAATTTTATTAAAAAAATTTTTCATTTAAAGAATTTATGATTACCAAATGGTCATTACTACTTGATAATAACTTTTTTTCAATACTCATTTTGTTTAAATAGTTAGCTATAATATTTAGATTGAAATCTTTTAATTATATTTTCGATTAAAAAATTTTCCTTATAATACTCAGATTTGTAATCCAAACTTTTTTCTCTTTTAATATTTTTATTCATTAAGTTACTGATATAATTAAATAATTGATGATAGTTTTTATAAATATAAGGCTGTTTTGAATTGTTAATCTGTATTCCTCTTATACCATGTTTTGTTGTAATTATTTGAGAGCCAATTAACAAAGCCTCTATAACTTTTAACTTTGTTCCTGGTGCTTTTTCCAAGGGTAGAAGTAAAAAATTAGCTTTCTTTATTAAATAATTTAAATGTTCTTTTTTTAAGAATTTAAAGTGTATTATTTTTTTATTTTTGATTAAATTATTGGGCAACCCTTTTCCAGTGACAATCAAATAAAGGTTAGGGTATTTTTTAATTAATTTTGGATATATATAATTTATCAGCTCATCCAAAGCAATTTTATTTGGGTTATACAAATAGCTTCCCGTATATAAATAAAATTGTTTAGGAATATTACTTCTAATTTTTTTAATCCTCAATCTATCTGCACTTACACCATTTATAAAAACATAAGAATTCAGACCATATAAATTTTTAATTATTTTTTGGTCATATTTTGATACAGAAGTTGCCACATTAGATTTTTTATAGACATATTTTTCAAAAATTTTTGAAATAAAAGAAATTAAGATGTTATTTTTTTTTAATCTTATTTCATATTCTACATTATGGGCGTGATATACTATAAAAATATTCTTTAATAAAATTCTAGAAAGAAATACAAATAAAAAAGAAAAACCAATCCAGCTTGCACCCTCTATAAAAATAATATTCTTATTTTTTCCTCTAAAAAATTTTTTTAAACGAAAAATAGTTAAAATTAAAAAAAATATTTTTTTAACATTGCTTTTTACCAAGCTATCTTTTTTTTTTGATTCTTGAAATTCAAATAGTTTTTTTTGCCCCTTTATAGATTTAAAAATTCCTAATGAAACTTCTGCTGAACCATGCCCACCTTTTGATGCGGTAAAAAAACAAATTACTGCAGTTTTAATTTTTTCTTTCATTTATTTTTGTATAAATTCATTAAAAACTCTTTAAAAAAATTCTTTTAGAATTATTTTTAGTGGAAAATTAATACATAATAATATTGCAAAAATAAAACTAGATATATATGATAAATAATTCATCCCCATTATTGAAAAGCTATAAGTTACAAAAAATAATATAATCCCAGTGTTAAAATATAAATAATTAAAGATATATTTTCTTATATTTATTAGTCTTATAAATAACATAATAATTTCTTTCAGCATTATCAAAAACGCAAACAAAAAAATACTTTTATGATATGTGCAATATATTAAACCAATAAAAAAAGGGATAATTATGAATGTCTCATACTGTGTATTTTTTTTTGCAACTAAAGTTCCCTCATAAAAAGTAACTATTATACTTGATAAGCACACAAGAAATGCAATTAAAATAAATATCTTAAAAATATTTAATATTTCTATGTTGTAAGCATTATCTAACCACCATGGTAATATTTTGTCAAAAAAAGGTAATGCTATTATCAGTGAAAAACCCATTAAATTTGAAAAAAAATATAGGTTTGCTGACAAAATGTTTTTTTTTTGCTTTTCATTTTTTGTTGCAGAGAGTTTAGGTAATAACACAGATGTCATTGCCTGCGAAAAAATTGCCAACTTGGCAGCTATTAATTGTGGCACTGCATATGCAAGCAACATTGTTGAGCCTAAACTAATTTTAATTAAGTATTTATCAACATAGTTGTATATTTGGTTATAAAACTCAGTGATGGTCATCCACTTAGCATGATTTTTAAGTTCACTTAATAATGCAAAGTTAAGTTTTGTTATTTTTAAATCATTTTTTAAAATTAATATTGCCACTAAACAAAAAAGTGAGAAAAACTTAACATACAATGAAACTATAAATAAATTGTTTACTGTTTTTAAATTTAAACTTTCTATTATTAAAAAAAAAGCAGGAAGTGATAATGATAAGCTATAAAATAAGAAGTTAAAAAAACTTGATAATTTGAAATATTGCAAACCTTTAACAATGTGATCAATACTTATATATAGTATTGTTGTAAATATTCCTAAAAACAAAGAAAAAGTTATATCGAAAAAATTTTTACCTTCAAAGAAAAATTTAATAATCAAGTAAGTGATTGCAGAGAATATTGCCCCTAATACAATACTGGCCATGATTGTTGTAAATATAATTTGCTTTTTTTTATTTAAATTTAAATTTTGAATTTTTATAGCAGCAAACTTTCCTAAATTAAAATTTAACACCATTCCTAAAGTTAAAATAGAATGTTGAATTAAATAATTTGCATAAAGATCAGCTGGTATTAAATTTAAAAAAAGAGGGATGGAAAAAAAAGATAAAAAAATTGATAACACTCCAGGTAATCCAGAAATTAAAATATTATTGAAGTACCTATTGATATGAAAGCGCATTAACTTAATTCATTATTATTTGAAATTTTTATATATTATTTATAGCTTACCACAAACTATAGGAACTATTTGTTATAAAAATAGTTGAATACTTAGAAAGTATAAGATAATAATTCATTTCTATATTAGTTATATAGTTCTAGTGTTAAATTTAAAATATAAAATAGACATATTGTGAAAAAAAAATATTTAGTTTGTGGTGCTGGTGGTTTTATAGGGGGTCATTTGGTTAATGACTTAATGAAAGAAGGAAATGAAGTTGTCTGTGCAGATATTAAGCCTAAGGAGTATTGGTTTCAAATTTTTGATACAAATAAAAACTTTAGTTTAGATTTAAAAGAATATGAACACTGTCTAAAAGTCACAGAGGGGGTGGACTATATCTATAACATGGCATGTAACATGGGAGGAATGGGCTTTATAGAAAATAATAAAGCCGATTGTATGCTCTCAGTTTTAATAAACACCAACTTACTAAGGGCTTGTTTAGTCCATAAAATTAAAAAATATTTTTTTTCTTCTAGTGCATGTGTTTATAATGGAGCCAAGCAAGAAAAAATATTTGTTCCAGGCCTAAAAGAGAGAGACGCATATCCTGCGGCTCCAGAAGATGGTTATGGGTGGGAAAAATTATTTAGTGAAAGAATGTGTAGACATTTTACTGAGGATTTTGGATTAGAAACTAGAGTTTTAAGATACCATAACGTTTATGGCCCTTTAGGAACATACGATGGTGGAAGAGAAAAAGCGCCAGCAGCACTTTCTAGAAAAATTGCGTTAGCCAAGATTAACAATCAAAAGGAAATTGAAGTTTGGGGTGATGGCGAGCAAACTAGAAGCTTTATGTACATAGATGACTGTCTAGAAGGAACAAAAAAAATTTTTAATTCTGAGTTAACTGATGTTTATAATTTGGGAAGTGACGAACAGGTATCTATAAATCAAATGATAGACATGATTGAAGAAATAGCTGGTTATAAAGTTAAAAGAAAATATTTATTAGATAAACCTAAAGGAGTTAGAGGCAGGTCGAGCGATAATAATAAAATCAAATCAGATTTGAAATGGGCACCCTCAATAAGTTTAGTTAATGGACTAACAAAAACATATAAATGGATAGATGATCAGCTTAAAAGTGGAGAAAACACGCTGAAATTTATAAAATCTTAAACTTTACATTTGCTCCATATAATTGTACAAGATCTCGCCTGGTGATTATTGCGAAGGGGCAATACCCGATCCCATTCCGAACTCGGAAGTCAAGCCCTTCAGCGCCAATGGTACTTTGTCTTAAGACACGGAAGAGTAGGACATTGCCAGGCTACAAAAGCTCTAATGAAAAATTATATAGTAGTTACTGGTGGAGCTGGATTTGTTGGTTCGAATTTAATTGAATCATTTTTAAAAAAAACAAATAAAAAAATTATAAGTCTAGATAATTACTCCAGTGGATCAAAAAAAAATCATATCAAGGATATAAGAGTAAAATACCTTAAGGGAAATACCTCAGATATAAATAAAATTTTAACAAGTTATAAAAATCAGATTCATTCTTTGTTTCATTTTGGAGAATTTGCAAGAATATTTAAAAGTTTTGAAAAATTTGATGATTGTTTTAAGTCAAATTCTATAGGTACTCAGGCAGTATTTAAATTTTGTTTAGATAATAAGACTAAATTAATTTATTCAGCTACTTCTGCTAGCTTAGGTAATAAGGGCCAAGATAAAAACCTTTCTCCGTATGCCTTTACAAAATCAAAAAATTTAGAATTATTAGAAAATTTAAAGAATTGGTTTAACTTTAAATATGAAATAGTTTATTTCTATAATGTTTATGGCCCAAGACATATAAAATCTGGTGAAATGGCAACCGTCATTGGAATATTTGAGGAAAAATATAAAAAAAATAAACCATTAACTGTTGTGAGACCAGGAACGCAAACTAGAAGATTTACACATATTGAAGATACAATAAACGTTTGTTATGAAGCTTGGATAAATAATAAATGCACTCATTACAGCATTTCTAACAAGAAATCATATTCTATTAAAGAAGTAGCCATGATGTTTAATAGGAAAATAAAGCTTTTAAAAGCAAGACCTGGAGAAAGATATGCTTCATCTTTAACCAATATGTCATTAAATAATAAGATTATTAAAAAATATGGAAAAATACATTTGAAAGATTACATAACTTCGTTTATTAAGAGTTAAATTATTATGAAAATTAAAAGTTCTTTAAAATCATTAAAAAAAAGAGACCTAAATTCTAAGCTAGTTAGAAGAAGAGGCAGAGTTTATATTATCAATAAAACAAATCCAAAATTCAAAGCAAGACAAAAATAACCTTTATGGATAATCGAAACCATAAAGATACTTGGAACGATTTTACAAAATTTGTATTGTGGGGAACTGTCGCTGTTATAGGTGTTTTAGTTTTAATGGCAATATTCTTACTATAGAGTTTCTTTATGAGAATCGCTTCACTTTTAGAAAATCAAAAAATTGAGAAAAGAATTGCAATCACTCCTGAAATTGCCAAGAAATATATAGCACTTGGTTTTAAGGTTGTTTTATCTAAAAAATATGGTGAACATTTAGGATTTAAAGATAGTGATTATAAAAAATTAGGTGTCGAGATTTCTAACAATGAAGCTGAAGCCCTAATTGGTGCAAACATCATCGTTCAGTTGGGATTATTATCCGATGAAAATCTTTCACTTTTAAAAGAAAACCAAAATCTTGTTGGAGTATTTAACCCTTATGCAAATAAAATAAAAATAGAAAATTTATCTAAAAAAAATATTAATATTTTTTCTTTAGAAATGTTGCCGAGAATAACTAGGGCTCAATCAATGGATATACTTTCATCACAAGCTAACCTTGCTGGATATAAAGCTGTAATCGAGTCGTTTGCAAATTTTGAGAAAGCAGTACCAATGATGATGACTGCAGCAGGAACAATTCCTGCAGCAAAAGTATTAGTTGTAGGAGCTGGTGTTGCTGGCCTGCAAGCAATTGCAACAGCAAAAAGAATGGGTGCCATAGTATTTGCAACAGATGTAAGAATGACGTCAAAGGAACAAGTTGAAAGCCTAGGTGGTAAATTCTTAACTGTTGAAGGTGCTGAAAATCTTGAAACAGAAGGTGGTTACGCTAAAGAAGCATCCGATGAATTTAAAAAGAAACAGGAAGAACTGTTAGCGGAAACTCTAAAAAAAATTGATATTGTAATATGTACTGCTTTGATTCCAGGTAAAAAAGCACCATTAATTATTAAAGATACTATGATAAGTAATATGCAATCAGGATCTGTTATCTACGACTTAGCTGCAATTCAAGGTGGGAATACAGCATTTACAGAAGTAGATAAGGTTGTAGTTAAAGATGGGGTAAAAATTATGGGTGAAACAAATATTCTTAACAAACTACCCATTTCAGCATCGAACTTATATTCAAAAAATGTGCTTAATTTTGTGTCAAACTTATATGATAAAGAAAATAAAAAAATTAATATTAATTTAAAAGATGAAATAATTGAAAAAACGTTAATTAAATAAAATTATGGAAATAGATCCCTTTATATTCAGATTAAGTATATTCATTTTGTCTATTTTTATTGGATACTATGTTGTCTGGAGTGTTACGCCATCTTTACACACACCATTGATGTCGGTTACAAATGCCATCTCATCAGTGATAATTGTTGGAGCTATTATTGCGGGATTAGCAGGAAATTCTGATAGTGTTTTTACGATTTCAAATATTCTTGGTTTCTTGGCAATATCTTTAGCTGCTGTAAATATATTTGGTGGGTTTTTAGTGACACAAAGAATGCTTCAAATGTATAAAAAGAAAAAGAAAGATAAATAATTATGTCAGCAGATTTATCAGCAATATTCTATTTAATTTCAGGAGTGCTATTTATATTGGCATTAAGAGGTCTTTCATCACCAGAAACTTCAAGGCAAGGTAATTTTTTTGGAATTTTAGGTATGACAATTGCTATTACAGTTACCTTCCTATCGGTGGGAAGTTTTTCTAGTGGCTTGATTTATGTGCTAATTTTTTTATTAATAGGTGGACTTATTGGGGTATACATAGCTTATAAAATACCAATGACTGCTATGCCAGAATTAGTAGCAGGATTTCATAGTCTGGTTGGTTTATCAGCTGTATTTGTTGCAATAGCAGCCTTTCTAAATCCAGAAGCTTTTAATCTTGGATCTCCAGGAAGCATAAAACTTGCAAGCTTAATAGAAATGTCGATAGGGGCAGCTGTTGGAGCTATAACTTTTTCAGGTTCAATTATTGCATTCTTAAAACTGCAAGGAATAATGTCTGGTTCGCCAATAACCTTTAAAGGACAGCATTTGTTTAATGCCTTATTATTGATTTCAATCCTAGTTTTAACTTATTTATTGTGTTCAACACAGTCCTCTAATTTCTTTTGGATATTATTAACAGTTTCATTTTTGATTGGGTTTTTATTAATTATTCCAATCGGTGGAGCAGATATGCCAGTAGTAATTTCTATGTTAAATTCTTACTCAGGCTGGGCTGCTGCTGGAATTGGATTTACACTAGAAAATAGTGCATTAATTATAACGGGAGCCCTTGTAGGATCTTCTGGCGCAATCCTATCGTATATAATGTGTAAAGGTATGAATCGCTCTTTCTTTAATGTGATTTTAGGAGGCTTTGGTGCAACAGAGCAATCTATATCTTCTGGAAGCAAAGAACAAAGACCTGTTAAAAGTGGAAATGCAGAAGACGCAGCTTTTTTAATGAAGAACGCATCGTCAGTTATAATTGTTCCAGGGTATGGAATGGCAGTAGCTCAAGCACAGCACGCACTGAGAGAGATGGTGGATACCCTTAAGAAGAATGATATTAAAGTTTCTTACGCTATTCATCCTGTGGCTGGAAGAATGCCTGGGCATATGAATGTATTATTAGCTGAGGCCAATGTGCCTTATGATGAAGTTTTTGAATTAGAGGAAATTAACAATGATTTTGCTAATGCAGATGTTGCATTTATAATAGGTGCAAATGACGTAACTAATCCTGCTGCAAAAAATGACCCCCAAAGTCCAATTTATGGAATGCCTGTTTTAGATGTTGAAAAATGTAAATCTATATTATTTGTAAAAAGAAGCTTATCACCTGGCTATGCTGGAATTGATAATGATTTATTTTACAAAGAAAATACTTTAATGTTATTTGCAGATGCCAAAAAAATGACTGAGGATATAACTAAGAATCTTTAATCAATGAAAACTAAAATATTTTGTGATATTGCAGAATTAGAATTAATTAAAAAATTTAATAAAAAGAAAATAGTCAAAGGTTTTACAACCAACCCAAGCTTAATGAGAAAAGCTGGTGCAAAAGATTACAAATCTTATTCCAAGAAAATATTAAAAATTTGCAACAATAAACCTGTCTCACTAGAAGTGTTTGCAGATGAATATAAAGAAATGAAAAAGCAAGCACTTCAGATCAATACTTGGGGAAAGAATGTTTATGTGAAAATACCTGTTTCTAATTCTAAAGGTGTATTTATGGGTAAAATTATTAAAGAACTTAATAATATGAATATTAAACTTAATATCACAGCGATTTATAGCTCTAAACAAACAGAAAAAATTCTTAAATTAATCAACAAACGAACTAAAGTTATAATTTCAATATTTGCAGGCAGGGCGGGTGACACTGGAAAAGACCCAGTGCCAGAATTTAAAAAAAGTATAACAATGTCAAAAAAATTTAAGAATGTTGAAATACTTTGGGCGAGTGTTAGAGAGCCATATAATTATTTGCAGGCAAAACAATTAGGCTGTCATATAATCACAATTCCACCTGCAACTATTGAAAAAATTGAAAATTTTGGAAAAACATTTGATGAATTAACTAAAGAAACAGTTAAAGCTTTTTTAAATGATAGTAAAAAATCCAAATTTAGAATTTAATCAAATATTAAAATTGTTAAAGAAATTGAGTAAGCTCCTTAATCTGTGTATTGTCTATGAATGGCTAAAGTTGCAAAAGATAAGTGGGATAAGGTAATTGAATATTTAACACATTCAGACCGTGATCTTGAAAAAGTATTAAGCTTATTAAAGGGGTGTGATCAAGGGAATGCATCTAATTATGATACTAATAGAGCGTCTTATTCATTAAATATTATTGCGATAGTCACACAAAAGCAACTTGATCCAGAAAATAAAGACAAGTCACTTACTCATAT
>ENA-OSJC01000199-OSJC01000199.1-marine-metagenome-genome-assembly--contig:-NODE-199-length-60554-cov-4.391504_pt1 | contig 60554 bp, 50 predicted proteins | sample MGYA00237885_ERZ534234 | MGnify/ENA primary metagenome ERZ534234 (study PRJEB26413, sample SAMN06343907) | marine metagenome | isolation source: coastal waters | place: Atlantic Ocean: West Antarctic... | reverse complement strand
CACGCTCATATAATCAAAGTTTTGTTGTTTCGACTATTTATCGTCACACCGAAACCATCCAAACAATTAGAAAAGATCTCTAAGGGTCTTATTTATCATAAGAAAACAACGAATTATTAACGTTATTAATTCGACTTATTTGCGTCGTGATATGAATTATATTTGGGTATAGGAGGAGGTTAGATGGGCCTCATAGCCCGAGTCTTAATACTCCTCCCACCATAAATTAAATTCCCTATTTATTTTTTCTTTTGATACGACCTCACCTATTTCTGGCGTAAAATATTTTAAACCCATCTCATCTGCTTTTTTTATAGCTTCTTTTACGGGCTCATCCCAAGGATGCCTTGCCAAGGTAAACCCGCCCCAATGGATTGGCATAAAAAACTTAGTCCCAAGCTCTTTAGCGGCTAAAACTGATTCCGATGGAAACATATGTGAGTGTTTCCAGGCTTTATTGTATTGCCCACAATCAATTAATGAAATATCAAAGGGGCCATGATCTTTTCCAATTTGTTTAAAATGTTTACCATAACCACTATCTCCGCTAAAATAAATTTTAACTATTGGTGATTTAATTGACCATGAACTCCAAAGTGTACTGTTTCTATTTAAGGGGCCTCTCCCTGAAAAATGTCGTGCAGGAAGAGATGTAAATTCAACATTATCTATTGAAAAAACTTCATTCCAATTTAATTCAATAATTTTTTCTTCTTTAACTTTCCATTTTCTTAAGTGATTACCAACCCCAGAAGGTACCACAAAAACATTTACATTATCTTTAATGCGCTTAATTGTTGAGTAGTCTAAATGATCATAGTGGTCATGGGAAATAACAACAACATCAATATTGGTTAAAGAGTCTAAGTCTAATGGAAGTGTTTCATTGTATCTTTTTAAACTTGGAATCGGAACTGGAGCAGCATGACTTCCAAGCATTGGATCTAGTAAAATAATCTTTCCTTCAATATTAAGAATAAAAGCTGAATGGCCGAGCCAAGCAATCTTATAATTATTTGCATTTAAATTCTTAAATAAAGTGTAATCAATTTTATGGGGTATAATATCTTTAGATGGCTTTTTATTAGAATTGTTTTCTACTGATTTTCCAGAAGATACCATTTCCTCTTTTAAAAACTCCCAGGCCGAGATATCTTCAGTAAACATTGGGGTCTCTTCTAAGTTTTGAAACTCCCCATCAATAAAATTTGCGAACGTATCATAATATTTTTGTTGATTAGCCGTCGGGTTAGAACCAAACTGAGGAGACAGGTTAACAAAGAGTATGACAAAAAAAACTAAAGCTGACAATGCATAGAGAGCATAAAAAAAAATTGATTTTATCTTTTTTTTACTAATCAAAATGCTTTTGTATCCGTTGACTCTGTTAAATGCTTTTTTAAATTAATTGTTTAAAAATCTAGGAGCTCTTATTTGCTTTTATCTTCTTATAAACCCAAACTATAAATGCAATAATTAGTGTTTTCATTATATTAATATTACATAGAGTTCTCTAGATATAGACACTTATAAGTGTGCAAATTCTACTCCTTAAAAAATATGAATTAATTATTTTAAAAATGAAAAAAATTATATTTATAACTATTTTACTATTTATTAGTTGTGATAAAAAAACTAGGGCGAAAAGCGTGGCCTCCCCCAAACAGCAAACGCTGAAAAACGCCATGGTCGCTCCAGACACTGTAAGTTATAATAAAGTAAATATTTATCTAAAATCTCAAGTTCCAAATTTTATAGCTCAAGATGAAAACAAAAAAAAGCACCAATTAATCGATCTTAAAAACAAGAAAAACCTTATTCTTGTTTTTTTCCGTGGTTATTGGTGACCTCACTGCAGACGGCAGTTAGCCGAGTTGTCAAATATTAAGCTTCCAAAAGACACTGAAATTTGGGCAATAAGTAATGAGAGTCCTATTAGCGGCTCTTCTTTTAAAGAGGGCGCAGGTAAGACCATAAAGTTTCCATTATTATCAGATAAAAATCGTAAAATAACTAATATTTTTGGTCTACTAGATCCACGCTATATAGGCAGTGGTAAAGAAGGTATTCCTTATGCTAGTACATATATAATAAATAAAAAAGGGGTAGTGCTTTTTGCACATATTGGCCTTGATTATACTAAGCGACCATCCGTTCAAAAATTATTATCTATATTGCCTAAATGAAAAAACTAAATTTTATTATTTGCTCATTATTTATAATCCAAATAAGCTCTTGCGAAGATAAAAACAAAAAAGACTGCATTGATGAATCAAAAATTTCTAACTCTCCGTGCATAGAAATATATGACCCTGTTTGTGGTTGCGATGAACAAACCTACAGCAATTATTGTTATGCGGAAATTGCTGGAGTTAATGATTGGAGTTCTGGTGAATGTAAATAAAATTAATAGCTGCCCTAATATTGGGGGCAAAGAGGTCCGCCGAAGGTGGCGCTTTGGATATTTTAGCTTAGCCGTTACTTTCTTACATTTATTATATATAATAATAAATGACGTTGGTCAAATGCGTGTTTTAATCTTTTTACCTGCCGTTGGTATGAGCATCGCATTTTTAGAAGCTTTGGATAAAACTTGTATCGTAAATGCTTTTTTTGGCATTAAAAATATGGGTGAAAAAAATCAACGAGAGCGCGATTCTAGTTTTCTAAAAACTCAACATTATAAATCAATAATAATAATATCAAAAGGAACCGTCATTGCTCTTGGTATTACTCTATTAACTTATTTTATATAACCTCTAAAACAAAAATCTTTCAGTGGATTTTTTATACTAATACTTAGCCGGCGCGCCTTTCTCTGGTGTAGAGTTTAAAATAAAAGTTCTGATATCCTCATTTGCAAGTTTTAGATCTTCTCTTCGAAGATACATCATATGTCCACTGCGATAACCTTTAAAGCTTAACCTATCTTTCATTCGACCGCTAGGATCCATTCTCCACATTGTATATTTAGCATCAAAGTATTTAGTCGCGCCATCATAATAGCCAGATTGAATCATTGTATGTAAATATGGATTTTGAGCCATTGCTTGGCGCAAATTTTCCCCTGTATTATTATTTTTATTATCCCATGGACGAACTGGTCCAAACATATTGTATTTAACGTCTGTTTCAAACTTGAGAACATTTTTATAATAATAATTTATAGCTGGCGCAAAAGAATGCAACCACGATGTAAGCTCAGAATTAAAATCTGGCCTAACACCACCTTTAGTTTTGTCTAAACCTTTATATCTAGAATCAAGACGGCCAACAGTATATCCTTCTTCTCTTAATAATTCTTTCCAATAAAAAGAGGTTGGAACATCTAGATTGTAAGAGAGAATAGATTCTTCTGAGATCCCTGAATACCGCGACATCGTTGCCGCTGCTTTTTTACGCTCTCTTTCGTCAACAAAACCGCCTTTTGCTATAACAGATATAAGTTTATTTACAGCATAATCTTCTGATTCTTTAAGTACCTCTAAAAGGTCTTTTCGCTGAAGATCTCTTGGAAGTTTATTGTGATACCAAGCTGCAGCTGTAAAATAAGGGACTCGCAATGCTGCACCTAATGGCCCTGATCTCCGACCACTTCCGACATCAATCCCAAGCTCGGTAGGCGAAACTAAAATAACTCCATTTATATACATCCATTGACGTCCCTGCAAAGCAGAGGCTAATCCAGAGACTCGGGTTGTTCCATAACTTTCTCCAATAAGATATTTTGGAGATTCCCAGCGATTAACTCTTTGAATAAATGTATTGATCCATTCTGCTAAATAAGCAATATCTGCATTCACACCAAAAAAGGTTTCTTTCTTTGTTTCTTTGTCTAAAATGCGAGAATAGCCTGTATTTACAGGGTTAACAAAAACAATATCTGCAACATCTAAAATAGAAAACGGATTACTTTTCACACCATAGGGTTGTACTGGAAAACCTTCATCGTCAACATTTAGAATCATGGGTCCTGTATAAGCTAAGTGCATCCAAACTGATCCAGAGCCAGGCCCGCCATTAAAAGAAATCATAATCGGACGCGAGGGGTTTTTCTTAATATCTGTTCGCTCATAATAAGTATAATGAACTGCGGCAATTGGGTTTCCGTCTTCATTCCAAACTGGTTGCGTTCCTGTTGTTGCTCTATAGTCTACTTTCTTCCCTCTTATGGTAGTTTTATGTTTTGTCACCACCGTTGTATCTGCTGGCATATGCCGAGTTTGAGCGACAAGTAAACCCATAAATAAAAATATACTTATTATCTTTTTCATTCTTTCCTCCTATAAAGTTATGAATCTCTAAAAAATGACCTTAAAAGGTTCTTAAATGCAAACCTTCCTTCGAGGTAAAGTTAATTATACTTTGTTTGAAATATCACTAAATGGTTTTTTCTTAATATTTGGTACCTTAGCGGTAACGGCAGGATAACCAACAGGAATTAAAAGATATGCTCTTTCATTGTCTGGTCGTTTTAAAATTTTACTTAAAAAATTCATTGGACTCGGCGTGTGCGTTAAAGTCGCAAGCCCCGCATTATGCAACGCTGCTAATAAAAAACCCGAAGCAATGCCTACTGATTCACTTACATAATAATTTTTTCGCTGACTACCTTCATTGTCTATATCATATTTTTGTCTAAAAACAACGATAAGATAGGGCGCCGTCTCTAAAAAGGGTTTTTGCCAGTCAGTTCCAAACTGATTTAAATCTTCAAGCCACTCTTTTGTTGCTCTGTGATTATAAAATTCTTTTTCTTCTTTTTCTGCCGCTTTTCGAATTTTAGCCTTCACCTCTTTATCTTCTACAATGCTAAACGACCAGGGTTGTTTGTTTGCCCCAGAAGGCGCTGTTGCAGCAGATTTAATACAATTCTCAATTATTTTTAAGGGGACAGCTTCACCTGAAAACTCCCTTACCGTTCTTCGCTTTGATATTTCGCTAAGGAACGAATTAGAGCGCCGAAGCATTTCTTCTTCAGAAAAAAAATTGAAGTCTAGTTTTTTGAATCCCATAACTATTCCCTAAATTAACATCTGTTTATGAAAAAAGTATTAAATCTTCAATTCAACTTTTATTTTGCATCTTGCTCTTTAGTTTTGATTCTTCTTTTCTTTAATGCCTGCACAAATGAGTCAACAGCTAAAGAAGATCAGCCTCTTATTCTAATATCAATGGATGGATTCAGATGGGATTATTTTGATAAAACAGAAACACCAAGTTTTGATGAATTGATAAGTGGCGGATCTAAAGCCGCTGCTCTCATTCCTTCCTTCCCAACAAAAACATTTCCTAATCATCTTACGATTGTAACCGGAAACTATCCGGAAAATCATGGCATCGTAGCTAATCGAATGTATGATCATAAATTTGATGAATATTATTACATAGGACAAGGAAGCAAACCTGTCCTTGATGGTAAATGGTACGAAGCCGAGCCAATTTGGGTCACGGCAGAAAAACAAGGTAAACACGCAATGACCATGTTTTGGCCTGCTTCTGAAGCCGAGATTATGGGTGTTAGGCCAACTGAATATTTTGTTTATGATGGCTCTGTCCCTCACGATGATCGAATTGATCAAGTTTTGCAATGGCTTGATTATCCTGAAAATAAAAGACCAACCTTTATTTCTACATATTTCAGTCATACAGATAGTTATGGTCACCGCTATGGACCCGACTCTGATGAAATGATTAAAGCTATTGGTGAAATGGATCGAACAATTGGTCGATTAATTTTCGGTTTAAAAGTTCGTGGTTTATTTGAAGAGGTGAATATTGTGCTCGTTTCAGACCATGGAATGGCAAAAACATCTTCAGACTCCATGATCTTTTTAGATGATTTTATAAAAATGAATTCAATTAATATAATTGATGGAACTCCTGTTGCTGCTATACAGCCTTTAGGCGATATAGATTCAATTCTTAATATTTTAAAAAATTCTAAATCTCAAATGAGTATATATAAAAAAGGTGAAACCCCAAATAGATTACATTATAATAATCACAGGCGTATCCAACCCATTACACTATCAGCTAATGAACATTGGTCAATTTCAACACATGATTACTTTTTAACTGAAGATCATGAAGAAGGCTTTAATGGTGCGACTCATGGCTATGATCCAAAATATTCTTCTATGCATGGAATTTTTTTAGCCCACGGACCCGCTTTTAAAAAAGGACTAAAAGGTCCTGGAATCACGAATATTCATCTATATGAAATGATGTGTAAAATAATGGGAATATCTCCAGCAAAAAATGATGGAATATTAGACTCAACACTGGTATTTCTTAAAAACTAATTCTGCTTTTAATTTTTTACTACAATAAGTTATACTTACCGATACAATAATTAGGGAAATCACACAATATGGAAGCAAAATTTATATGGCTTACTGCCTTCGTTGGTATTTATTGGGCTTATTGCTTATTTTGGGGATTTAAAGGTGCTCGCACAGCAAAAACCTCTACTGACTATTTTCTTGCCGGCAGATCTATTAGCGTTTGGGTTTTTGTTCTAGCTGCAACAGCAACAAGTTTTAGTGGTTGGACTTTTGTTGGTCATCCTGGAAAAATTTTCACCGATGGCTTACCTTACGCTTTTGCCTCTTTTTATGCATTAACCATTCCTTTCACTGGTGTCCTTTTTCTAAGAAGACAGTGGGTGCTGGGAAGAGCATATAACTATATTACTCCTGGAGAAATGTACAGCGATTATTATGGTGGAAGTGCCATGAGACTTTTAACTGTCTTAGTTGCTTTTTTATTCAGTGTTCCTTATTTAGGAGTTCAACTTCGTGCCTCTGGAAGCTTATTTAATGTTCTTTCAGATGGTTTTATAAGTGTCAACTTAGGAATGTTTGCTCTTACTACAGTTGTTGTCATCTATGTCGCCTCTGGAGGTTTGAAATCTGTCGCCTATGTAGATTGCGCTCAAGCCATCCTTCTAGCTGTTGGCATATCAATTCTTGGGGGTATCGCTCTTTATTATTCTGGTGGTTGGAGTGGTTTTACGTCTGGCCTAGCAAATATAGTCAGTGCGGATGTAGCATCCGGACAAAACTTGACACTCGATGGTTATTCATCAAAGGTTGCTCTGCCAGGAAGCATTCAAATGGTTTCTGCTGGCTCCAAAGCAACAGGGGGAGCCTGGACGGGTATAATGTGCATGACCTATATGTTTGCTTTAATGGGCATTCAGTCTTCGCCTGCTTTTTCTATGTGGGCTTTTGCAAATAAAACGCCCCAAGCTTTCCGCTGGCAACAAGTGATTGCATCTTCTTTAGTTGTTGGTATAATATTATTTACTTTTACAATTTTTCAAGGATTAGGCGCTAATGTATTAGTCGCAAATGGTGTATTAGAAAACATTACTGATAGAAATCTTATTCCGGAGTTAATCAATTTACTTTCTGATACTGCCCCCTGGTTGGTAGGCTTGTTAGCCGTTTGTGCGCTAGCAGCTATGCAAAGTACTGGCTCCGCTTATATGTCAACATTTAGCGCAATGGTAACACGTGATATTTATGCGAAATATATTTCACCTGAAGCCTCGGACGAAAGCCAGAAGAATACAGGAAGAATATTTGTTGTGTTGGTTGCTGCCGCAGCTTTAATCGTTGCCGCAAACTCAAGTCAAGCAATTGTAATGCTTGGTGGATTAGCTGTAGCCTATGGTTTTCAAATGTATCCTGCTTTGATTGGACTTTGTTATTATAAAGGCTTCACAACTAAAGGTGTTGTAACTGGATTAATTGTTGGTTTAATTGCCGTAACATTAACCGATAAAACATCCGCTTGGTTTGGTGTCCCCTGGGGAGCTTATCCACTAACAATTCATAGCGCTGGCTGGGGTATTTTTTTCAACTTAATGACTACATTTTTTGTTTCTAAGTTTTTCCTTGAATCAGAAAGTGAAAAATTAATTAAAGATAAAAAACATCAACTATTGCAGTCCGTTTCTGGGATGAGACCTGAAAGAAAAAAGAAGATAAAGTTAGCCTGGGGTCTTACTTTGTTTTGGTTCCTTGTTGGCTTTGGCCCTTTTGCTACCATAGGAAATGACTTTTTCTCAAACCCAAATTCACCCGAACTTTGGATTCCTTTTGGATTGCCCTCTCTTTGGGTCTGGCAACTTTTCTTTTTAGCCTATGGTATTTTCGTTATGTGGTTTTTAGCTTTTCATATGGGATTGTCTGAACCAATTAATCCCAAAAAAGTAGATAATTATTTTAAACAATAAAGTGGTTGAGCAAATTATACCATGAGACCATTTGAGGTCATATTACTACTGCTCCTTAGTTTTGTATCATTGCAAACTTTGTCTTTTTCAAATAAAAAATGGCGAGTAGAAGCTCTTTTAAAAATTTTATTTGCGATATTTGTTTTACATTTCTTTTTAGAGCAATCTCGCTGGCAAATGATGCCCGCTTATTCTCTTGTTTTTACCTTACCCTTTATCAAAAATAAAAGACTCCATTCTTTATCTAAGCTTTCAGTTATATTCTTATTAATAATTTCAATCATACTCCCCTTTGCCGTTCCAGTTATAAAACTCCCAAAACTTACTGGGCCAAATAAGATTGGTTCTTCCACTCATCATTGGATTGATTCTCAACGCAATGAATGGTTTAGTCCTGAAAAGCCTAACGATAAGCGGCAACTTATGGTTCAATTCTGGTATCCTGGGTTAGTAAATAAAAAAGCCAAGCGAACTCCCTACTTAGATAGGTTAGATTTAAGAGCTGAAACATTAGGGGCCGCAGGGAATTTTCCTCCCTTTCTCGTAAAGCATATAAGTCTAACAAAAACCAATAGTTATTTGAATCTTACGCCTAATAATAAGGTCGCCCCTTTTCCAATAATTATTATTTCACATGGTATCACCGGAATGCGTCAAATACATACATCTTTAGCAGAAAAGTTTGCTAATTATGGTTATGCCGTTATCTCTTTAAATCATAGTTATGATGCTAATTTGACAATTTTTCCAGATAACAGCCTCGCTGATTATCGTTCTGAGATTACAGGGTTTCCTGATAGCATACAAATTCGCCATCAACAAATTATTACACGCGCAGCCGATATTTCCTTTATAATAAACCAGTTAGAAAAAATTCAATCAGGTAAAATAAAACATCCACTAAATGGATATCTTGACCTTAACAAAATTGGGATGACAGGTCATTCTTTTGGTGGAGGAACGAGTACCCTCGTTTCATTTTTAGATAATCGAATCAAAGCAACCTCTGTTTTAGATAGTTGGTTTAACCCTGTCCCTAAATATGTATTAAGCGAAGGTATTAATCAGCCTTTTTTATACATGGGTCGGCCAAACTGGGACGATTCAGATTACCCTGAAAACATGGATCTTATTCCACTCTTAATTAGCAATAATAAAGGACCCAATTATTGGGTTACAATTAAAAACTCCATGCATTTAGATTATACAGACGCTCCATTATTTTCACCCTTTGTTAGTTCTTTTTTAGAAGTAGGCTCTAATGATAGATCAAAAGTGGTTTCATTAGTTAATCAATTGTCGTTAGAGTTTTTCGAACAATATCTAAATAATATATCTAGTCCAATTTTATCTAAAAAAATCTTTTTCCCTGAATTAATTTTTCATAAAAATCAATGAGTACTAAAAAAATATTAATTATATGGATTGCTTTATTTCTAACTGTCCCTTGGTGGTTTCATGGTTTATCTAATAAATGGTTAAATCTTCCAGACTGGGGACTTTATGCAATGATCGCTGCAATAATATATTCTATTCTGTTGGCTTTTATGATTCAAAAATATTGGAAGACTGAAGAGGATGAATAGCCAAACTGCTTTGCTCGGCCCTGGTGGAATCACTTTTTTAGGTGTTTATATTTTATCCTTAATATTAATTGGCTGGTTGGGTAAAAGAGCACGAAAAGAGAACTCTTTATCTGATTTTTATTTAGCTGGAAGAGGCATGGGTTTCCTCGTTCTTTTTCTAACTCTTTACGCTACACAATATAGTGGTAATACTCTCGTAGGGTTTGCCGGAAGAGCTTATCGGGAAGGATACCAAGCTCTCGTTTTAGTAACGCTTTTATCTTCGGCTGTTGGCGCTTTTATTCTATATGCCCCCAAATTATATCGATTGTCAAAAAAATATAAATTTATTACGCCGGCGGATTATATTCATTTTCGATTTAATAATAATAAGCTTACTCTTTTTGCTGCTTCTCTTTGCCTGATGGCTTTAGCTAATTATATTTTAACAAATTTAAAAGCAATTGGATATATAGTTGTCTCTGTTACCGGCGGAGTTATTCCCTTTGCATATGGTGTAATTGCATTATCTCTGGTTATGGTTATTTATGAAACTATGGGCGGGATGCGCAGTGTTGCCTGGACAGATTCATTACAAGGCATTATACTTATGTTTGGCGTTATAACTATTTTTATAACCATCCAGATTGAATATGGTGGCTTTGAATTTATTTATAATGCAATTCAAACAAGTGATCCTCAAAAACTTGCTCCGCCTAATTTCACTCAAAAACTTAGCTGGTTTAGTACTGTATGCCTTGGGTTTTTTGGGATTTCTATTTATCCCCATGCTGTTCAACGAATTTATTCTGCTAATAATGAAAAAACTTTAAAAAGATCAATACAGGTTATGGCCTTTATGCCAATTATTACCACGCTTTTTATGGTTGTCGTTGGGTTAACTGCCTTTGCTCTCTTTCCTGGGCTTGATCGACAAGCAAGCGAAGGAGCAACTTTATTAGTATTAAAAGACCTTAGTCAAAGAGGCGCTATTGGAACTGGTATGATGGTTCTTTTCTTATCAGCAACAATTGCAGCAATCATGTCTACTGTGGACTCTGCTTTATTATCTATGTCCTCAATTATAACAAAAGATTTTTATAAACGATTTAGACCTAAGAAAAGCCAGGCTGAGCTTACCCGTATAGGAAAAATGATTTCATGGGTTATAATGGCATTTGCAGTTTACCTAGCAATCGTACTTCCGCAAACAATTTGGCGTTTATTAGAAATTAAGCTTGAACTCTTGATTCAAGTTTCACCCGCTATCTTTTTAGGATTATATTTTAAAAAAATAAAAGCCAAATCAATTCTATGGGGAATGACCTTTGGTACTTTATTCGCTGTGGGGATCATGGTTGCAAATAAACTCGGCGTAGATATCCCCGCAAAGCCAGGGGGTCTTCATGCTGGTGTTTGGGGGTTAATTATAAACCTTGTGATTGTTTTTATATTAGAAAAAATAAAACTATCACCAGATGAATAAACTAAGCATCACCGGTCTAATTCATTTAGGCGTGGTGTATGTTTTGTGGGGTAGCACTTATTTAGCAATTCGAATTGCTGTTCAAGAAGGGTCTGGCTTTCCACCAATGATTATGTCTGCTACTCGCGTTTTTTGCGGAAGTTTAATTTTATTGAGCTTATCAAAAATTTTTTATAAACACTCCCTTCGTATAACTCGTGATGAGTTTTTAGTTTTATCTATATCTGGACTTGCGCTTTGGTGGGGTGGTAATGGCTTGGTCGCAATCGCAGAAAAAAATGTTCATTCTGGATACGCTGCCTTGATTATTTCATGTACACCTATATGGGTTGCCATAATTGAATCTTTTCTTGATAAAAAAACGCCAAGCTTCTTTCTTGTTAGCTCTCTATTTGTCAGTGTTTTAGGAATTATTATACTGAATTGGACTGCAATTAGTACAAATAATACAACTGACCTTTGGGGAACATTTTTATTAGTTACAGCTGGGCTGAGCTGGGGGGCTGGGTCAATCTATCAAAAAAGAAAAAACTTACAAACTTCTCCCGAAATTAGTTCAGCTTATCAGCAGTTATCTGGCGGATTAGCTCTTTTTATCTCCTCATATATGATTTCAGAACCGAGCATAACTCCTTCTTTATCCGCTTGGCTCAGTTGGGGTTACTTAATAATTTTTGGATCTGTCATTGCTTTCACTTCTTTTATAAAAGCATTAAAATTATTGCCAGCTAACATCGTTTTTACCTACGCATTCGTTAATCCTATTGTTGCAGTTTTACTTGGATTTATTATTTTAAATGAATCAATTACTGGTTTGACAATAATTGGTTCGTCTCTAGTTTTGCTTGGCGTTTTTGGTGTTTTTAAAGAAAAAAATTCTAGAACCAAGAAATGATAAGTTATAAGTTTTCATTATGATACCTCGTCTTTTATTAATCATCGTTTGCAGTTTTGCTATTGGACAAAATTCAGATTTAAAACCTCCGATAAAGCAACGAAACTATTCTTCGCGAGGTTTGTTTGATCATAAGACTGGAATAACCTTTCTTGGCTACTCAAGAACGCTAGCCTATATAAAAAACCACGAATTCTATGTTGGCATTGGCACAATGATTGCTATGCATACTCTTTCGACCGGCATCAAGCTCAACTTAAGCTATAAACCTCCTTTTTTTGATAATGCTTATGCTGTTTTTTCGATATATCGAGTCGCAGGTATGGGGAAAAACATTTTAAATATGCCCGCGGGTGCCTTTGGCTTCCAAAAAAAAATATTTACTAATTCAACATTAAATTTTGGCTTAAGCATTACAGTTAGAACCTATAGTAATGATCGCCCATCAAAAATAAATACCTGGCCACAAATAAGTCTTAGTAAGACTTGGTAATAAATAAACAAAAGATAGAGGATTAAATGAGCAGATTTATTTTTTTACTTATTAGTATTATTACAATCGGTAGCGCACAAAATACAGCAATGTTCTCTGGCCGTGCCCATCCTGAATTAAAATGGAACACCATTTCTACGCAACACTTTAATGTTCATTATCATCAAGGCATTGAAGAAATAGCAAAAGAGGGGGCAGTTCTTGCGGAAAGCTATCGACCAACATTGCTTGCTCAAATGGATGTCGACACCATACCGACAATAGATATTATTTTCACTACAGAAGATGAGATTATGAATGGTTTTGCAATGTGGACTTATCAAACTTTTATATGGGTTGATCAAAACGATGCAGCTATTTGGCTGGAAAAAGGAAAATGGTTAGAGCAAGTTTTATCTCATGAGCTTCAACATATTGTACTTTTACATAAAGCTAAATCATGGCTACCGGAACCAATGGGACAACTGGTTTCAGGGCTTCCGGGTTGGGTCGTAGAGGGAACAGCAGAATATGAAACTGAAAGTTGGCGTCCCTATAGAGCAGATCTTTCACATAAAGCACATGTTTTGAAAAATAAAATGGATACAATGGATCCACACCATGATGGTTTTTCTAAAATGCTTTACTGGGCTGATCGATTCGGCGATTCTACAATTGCACAAACTCTAGAATATCGTAACTCATTTAATATTTTTAGTTTTGGTGCCGGCTTTAAAAAAGCGACGGGAATTAGCGTTAGCCAATTCAATGAAGACTGGCGAAGACATATGAATACTTATTATTATGGTTATAGGTCTCAAAAAGAAACCTATAAAGAAATAGGAGAAGTTGTAACGCTGCCTTTTAAAAAGATACAATCTTTCATGTTCTATGAGGATAGTACCCAAATTGCCGTCTTGGGAAGACTGGACGAAGGCCGAGGAGACGTTTCTCTAATAATTACAAATCGTGACACTAGCCAAGAGAGAGAGCGTTTTGAAAAATGGGAAAAAAGAATTGTTAAGCTTAAAGAAAAAAAGAAGAAAACTAAAAAAGACTCTTTAGCTCTAGAGAAAAAATATAAAGAAAAAGTTCTTTGGGATAAAAAGGAGGTTGACTATGGTCAATTTCATAGAAGCATGTCTTGGTCTTTTGATGGTAATAAATTAGCTTATGCAAAATATCACTTTGGGGAAAATCAATCACAAGTAAATGATATAAAAATCTATGATAAATTATTAGATAAACATTATTGGCTAACGAAATCTAAGCGTGCCACCTATCCCACTTGGACTGATTCAAATAAATTAGCTTATGTTTCTCACTACAATAGTGTTTCAAATATTTTTATAAGTGACCTTGGTGGGCAGGAGGTTACAAACCTTACTGGATTTACAAATAATACTCAAATTGCCTATCTAGCAATATCTCCAGATCGGGATAAAATTGCTTTTGCAATGAACCCTGAAAATGGCAATATGGATATATATACTATTGATTTAGAGTCAAAAGCCTTAACTCGCATTACAGAAGATTCTATGGCAGATATTTTACCGGTATGGCACCCAAATGGCGAATCAATTTCGTATACATCAAATACAAATGGTGTACCCAATATTTATACAGTCAACCTGAAAACTAAAAAAACTTTTCCCAACTCCGATGCTGGCGATGGCCTTTGGACCCATCAATGGATGCCGAAGGATTCTGTCTTATTCGCTACTTCGTTGGGAGATATAGATAGTGTACGCCTAATAAAAGTAAACCCGTTTAGAACTCCAGACACAAGCCCTTTAACCTTAAGAGATAATTATACTTCCTGGCTTAATGCAGGACCGGACGTAAGTTTTGTTAATAAGAAGCCGGAAACCATCCCTAATATTTCTCAACCTGAAAAATATAAATTCACAAAACATATGAGACCTTTTGTTACCCTCGTTTTACCAATACCAACGCTTCCAGTTTTCGCCACTGCTTTTACAGATGCCTTAGGGAAAAACATGTTTGAAATGACTGGGTATTTAGTCCCTGCGAATATGAATAAAAGTGGAGTTCAGCTTGGCTATATTAATCCAATGTGGAGCCTAAGTATTTCTCGTAATTTTGATTTAGCTTTCCGACGCTATCAAAAAGCTTGGTTAATTGATTCAAAAAATGGTGCCTCTTTTACAATTAACAATCCAATTAATTTTGGAGAGTATCCATCTTCCAATCATTTGTTTTATGCCGGCGCTACAATTGTAAATCATAATGTAACTGTTGGTAAAAAAACAGATAAGGAAACAGGTGAATTAATACAGCTTGACAAATCTAGCTTCGTTGACCTTCCAATACCTGAGTCGGGAAACGATGGTTTTATAACGATTGGATACCAATGGTTAAATCGTAGACCTCATAAGATAAATATGATTGCCCCAAAGGATGGGTTTGGAATAAGTGGCTTAGTTGACTATGCAAATAAAAATTTATTTGGGGACTTTAGCTTTACACGGTTTGAAAGTGATATGTTTGTCAATATACCAGTAAATAAGGATGGTTCTTTAGTTGCTTATTTACGTTTAAAATCTATGTTGATTTCTGGCAAACCGCCCGCCCAAGAATATGTTGGGCTTACAGACGATATGCCCATCTATCTTCAAGGCGCTGCCCCAAGTAGGATAATACCTGAGAATCATAACCCTCGCGGTTGGTCAGGATACAGATTAGGAGACAAGCTTCTTTTTGGCTCCGCTGAATTAAGACAAGCAATGGGGCTAATATCATTAAATTTAATTTCAGATTTTGGCAATGCCTGGTCTTCAAGTTCAAAAAAAGAAAAAATGATTGTTACTGCTGGTTATGAAATTCGTTTTGCATTGGGGCCAATTATTCTTTCTGGTGGTGATGCCCAAGAGACTAACGGCTGGAAAGATGGCACAAAGCCGAATCGATATTATAGGCTCGCACTAACAAACCCTTTTTAACAAAAAAGTCTTAAAATTAAAATTGTTCCTTTCAAAATATATTGTCTTGGGCGTAATCTTGGTAGGTCAATTGAGTAGAAATAATGTTTTCAATCCACATATCAAAGGCCAGCCAGCAACCCTTTTTAAGTGAACCCAAGCTTATCTAAAATCACTGCAATCGTCGGCGCCCAATGGGGCGACGAAGGCAAAGGAAAAATTACAGATTTCTTTGCTGGTGAATCAGACTACGTTGTCAGATTTCAAGGTGGTAACAATGCTGGTCACACCATTATCGTTGATGGCATCACTTTTAAGCTACATCTTATCCCTTCAGGAATTGTCTACGGTGATCCAATTAGTATCATTGGAAATGGTGTCGTCGTTGACCCAAAAGCACTTTTAGATGAAATTGCCTATGTTAAGGAAAAAGGGATTGAACCAAAGCTTCAAGTTAGTGATCGAGCGCATGTAATTATGCCTTATCATATTGCTTTGGATGGTGCCCTCTCAAAATATCAAGGAAAGTTGGCAGCTGGAAGTACTAATAGAGGAATTGCCCCAGTATACGCAGATAAAATGTTTAGGAATGGCATTCGGATGATAGACCTTCTAGAGCCTGACGTCTTTAGAGAAAAATTAGAGAAGGGTTATAATTTTTCTAAAAGTATAATAGTCAAAGCTCTTAATCAAGAATTCAACACACCAATTAATGAAATTTTTGATATTTATACTGAGTATGGTCAAAAATTAAAACATTATATAAAAGACACTTCCGTTGAATTATACAATGCACATACCTCTGGTAAATCTATTTTATTTGAAGGCGCTCAGGGGATTAGTTTAGACGTAGACCATGGAATCTATCCATATACAACTTCATCAAATACTGCTGCTGGACATATATCAACGGGAACCGGGGTTAGTTTCAGAAGTATTAATCGCATTATTGGTGTAGTAAAGGCATATTTAAGCCGCGTTGGTGAAAGTCCATTACCTTCTGAAATTCACGGTGATAAAGCAGAATTACTACGCGAAAAAGGAGGAGAGTATGGAACGACAACTGGTCGGCCAAGACGTGTTGGTTGGCTTGACTTGGTACAAGTTAGACAAGCCGTGAGGGTTAATGGTTTAACTGAAATTGCCCTAACAAAACTAGATGTGTTAAATGGCTTTAAAGAGCTCCCGGTCTGCACTAGCTATCATATAGGTAGTGAAAAAATTTATGAAATGCCCGCCAGCCTTCATCAGTATCGTAATGCAAAACCAATTTATGAAATTTTAGAAGGCTGGGGAGATCTTCCAGATAATATTTGGGACAAAGGCTTCGATGCTTTACCTCAAACTTTAAAAGATTATATTGAATTTATAGAGGACCACGTCGCTTGTGTCGTAAAGATTGTATCCGTTGGGCCACAACGGCACGAGACAATTATTAGATAATGGCCTTCACAAAAGAAATTGTTGATTTCGCTGGTCTTTCCGATTTAAATATCAAAAAAAAACTTGCCGAACTAAAGATTCCTTTGACAACCGAAGAAGCTCTAAAAATTCAAAACGATATGTTGGGAAGACCGCCCTCTTTAGCAGAGCTTATTTTATTTTCTATTCAAGGGTCTGAACATTGTAGTTATAAAAGTAGTCGAAACCATTTAAAACAATTTATAACGGAGGGGCCCGATGTTGTTTTGGGCGCTAAAGAGGATGCTGGTGTCGTCTCTATTGTAACAGACAATAAGAATAAGCGTTGGTGCATTGTCATGAGTCATGAATCACACAATCATCCGTCTCAGATTGTCCCTTATGAGGGGGCTGCTACGGGAGTCGGTGGAAACGTTCGAGATGTATTATGCATGGGCGCGGAAGTAATAGCCGTAACAGATTCCTTTCGATTTGGAAATATAAAAAAAAATAAAACTAAATGGATTTATGATGGTGTTGTGTCAGGTGTTGCCGGCTATGGAAACCCCTTAGGTATTCCAAACATTGGTGGGGATCTTTATTTTCATGATGGATATAATGAAAACTGTTTAGTAACCTTAGTTACTCTGGGGATTGTTCGCGAAGACCACATTATACATTCATACGCACCGAAGAATGCAAACGGTTATGATCTTATACTCATTGGAAAACCAACAGATAATAGTGGTTTTGGTGGCGCTAGCTTTGCTTCGCTAGAGTTAGAAGAAGAAAAAAAAGAACAAAACAAAGGAGCAGTCCAAGAGCCAAATGCTTTTTTAGAACGTCATTTGTTAAAATCTTCATATTCTTTATTTAAAAAACTGCAAAACCTAAATTTGATAGAAGATGTTGGGTTTAAAGATCTTGGTGCAGGAGGAGTCGCCTGCGCAAGCGTTGAGCTAGCAGAAACCTCTGGATATGGCTCTGAAGTTTGGATGGATAAGATTCACATCGGAATGAAAAACTTACATCCCTCTGTTTATCTCTGTAGTGAAACTCAAGAGCGTTTTATGTGGGTTTGTTCTCCTCAGGTTACGCCAATAATAATTGACCATTATAATAACACTTTTGATTTGCCCTCTGTTAGTCATGGCGCGCGCGCTTCTATCATTGGTAAAATTAGAGATGATGGTCAATATATTGTACACAATGGTAAAGAAGAAATAGTAAATGCTCCCGCATCAGAAGTAACAAAGGGTTTCCTTTACGACCGATTAACAGAACCAATAAAAAAAGACCCAAAAGAACCTCTTCTTTCTGAACCATCCGATTACAACTCCGTTTTATTGAAACTTTTATCTCATGAAAATATCTCAAGTCGCGAGCCGCTTTTTGAACAATACGACAAACAAGTCCAAGGTCGCGTTATATTAGAAACTGGACTTGCTGATTCTGGTGTTGTCGCTCCTTTTAATTCAGAAAACTATCCCGAAGAAATTAGAGAGACAGGTATTGCTCTTTCTACAGATCATAATCCTCGCTATGGATTAATTGATCCATATTGGGGTGGCGTAAACGCTACAGTTGAAGCAATGAGAAACGTTGCTGCTGTTGGCGCAACTCCCCATGCTTTATCTGATTGTCTTTGTTTTGGAAATCCTGAAAAACCAAATCAAATGTGGGAGTTTGTTGAGAGTGTGCGTGGTATTTCTGATGCTTGCAAAGCTATTTCACTTAAACACAGTCCCTCTGATCCAACCCCAATAATTGCAGGAAATGTTAGCTTCTATAATGAATCTAAGAATGGCTCTATTCCGCCAAGTCCAATTATAAGTTGTCTCGGTAGACTTAAAGATGTGAACAAAGCTATCTCAATGAGTTTTCAAAAAAACAAGTCTAATATTTTCATGCTTGGTAAGAGACAAGATGAATGTGGTGGCTCTGTTTATTATAGTCTTTATGATGAAATTGGTAAAAAGATTCCAAAACCAAATTTAAATCTAGTTAAAAAAGAAATTTTCGCATTAACGGATTGTATTGATAATGAATTATTATTATCATGTCACGATATTTCAGATGGAGGTATTTCTACAGCCATCGCAGAAATGACTTTTAGGAACAATATAGGATGTGAATTAATTATTCCTGGCGATATCCGAACAGATAAAATATTGTTTTCTGAAACGGGTGGTTTTATTTTAGAGGTGTCAACCAATAATGTTGAAAAATTAAATGCTATTTTTTCTAATTTTGATTTAGAAATTTATAATATTGGTACTACCGGAGGAGATTTAATTAAAATTAATAAGGTTATTAATTTGAATGTTAAGAGAGCAAAAAATTCTTGGATGAATGGATTAAGAGAAAAATTATAATGACCAATCTTGACTATAAATCAGCAGGAGTAGATATTAATGCTGGAAATGAAGCTGTTAAGCTAATTAAAGATGGTATTAAATCTACTTTTACCTCAAATGTTTTAACTGGAATTGGAAGCTTTGGCTCTCTTTATAATTTAAAACCAGTTTTAGAAGATTATAAAAATCCGGTTCTAGTCCAAAGTATTGATGGCGTGGGAACAAAGACGATTATTGCTAGAAAAATGAAAAAATTTAATACCATTGGTATTGATTTATTAAGTGCCGCTGCCAATGATATATTAGTCATGGGCGCCAAACCATTAACCTTTCTTGATTATATAGCAAACGACAAATTAAAGCCTGAAATCATAAAAGAAATTGTATCAGGGATGGTAAAGGCTTGTCGAGAGACTGGAGTCTCCCTCGTTGGTGGAGAAACCGCTGAAATGCCTAATACTTATTTACCCGGCGAACATGATCTTGTTGGGGTAATTACTGGCATTGTAGAAAAAGATAAAATTATAACCGGTAAACATATTTGCTCTGGAGATATTGTGCTTGGACTTCCTTCTAGTGGATTACATACAAATGGTTATTCGTTTGCTAGAAAACTTTTTTTTGAAATAGGAAATTATGACGTTAACGATTCTCCCTCTGAACTAAAAACTTCTGTGGGGAAAGCCTTGCTTAAACCTCATATTAATTATACAAATCATGTTTTAAAAACTTTAGAGGCTAATATTGATATAAAAGGAATTGCACATATTACAGGTGGAGGTTTATTAGAAAACATCCCCAGGATTTTACCTAAAGGCCTTGATGTAATAATCAATAAGAAGGCTTGGCCATCATTACCCGTTTTTGATTTAATGCAAAAAATTGGAAACATTGAACATAATGAAATGTTTAGGGCTTTTAACATGGGAATCGGCATGGTCTTTATTACTGATTCAAAGAATGAAGAAGCTATTAAAAATATTCTAAAAGAATACTCTCCGGTTTATTTAATTGGTTCTGTAATAAGTGGAGATGGGCATATTGTCATCAAATAAAATCGCAATCATTCAATTCCCAGGTTCAAATACGGAACGCGAAACCTCCATGGCTTGTATTCGCGTTGGCTTGTTTCCCGTAGAGTTTTTATGGAATCAGCCCCTAGAAGAATTAGTTAATTTTGATGGATATATTATAATCGGTGGGTTTTCATATGAAGATCGGTCTCGAGCCGGTGCGATAGCTGCCCTAGATCCAATTATTAACCAAATAAAAATTGAAGCTAATAAAGGTAAACCCGTTCTTGGAATCTGTAATGGAGCGCAGGTACTTGTAGAAAGTGGACTTGTCCCTGGGCTAAAAGATAATCAGGCTGGGATTGCTCTTACAGATAACAAAAGAATTATAAACAATCATATTGTTGGCGTTGGTTATTTTAATGTATGGTCTAATTTAAAGATGACAGTATCTCCTGAGCGCTGTGCTTTTACAAGACATTTAAAAACTGGAGAATCTATTAATGTCCCCCTTGCTCATGGAGAGGGTCGTTTTATTATTCCAAAAAAACTCCTTAATAAAATGATAGAAAACAATCAAACAATTTATCAATATTGTAATGAAGAAGGTCATATTGTTGATGAATTTCCAACAAATCCAAATGGCTCTATTTATAATTTAGCAGCGATATGTAACCCTGCTGGGAATGTTATGGCGATGATGCCGCATCCCGAGCGAACAAAAAATGGAGATGTTGTTTTTTCATCAATGAAAGAGTTTATAAGTATAAAAAACCCCACGACAAAACATACCTTGTCTTATGAAGTCCCTGGTCATACAATAAACAACTATGTATCAACCAAAGATACAAAAGAGTGGCTTGTTGACATGATTATTACAGATAACGAAGCTGTTTCTGTTCAGAATGCCCTTGTTCATCTAGGCTTAGATGTTTCTATCACAAGACAAACTCATTGGGAAATTGGGGTTGAAGAAAAAAAGGGGGAAATATTAAATAGAATTGAGAAAACAGGAGAGCTTTATAATTCAAACAAAGAATTCATTGTTAAGACTTTAAAGAAAGAATGCTCAGCTTCGTTTTTAATTCGTCAAAAAGACGATGTTCTTGGTCGATTAAAACTAGAGTCTCTTAGAGAGAGGTTTGAAATAAATGAAATTTCTAATTTAAAATATGGCGTAATATGGAATTTGACAATAAACAGCGGTAATATTCAAAGTGTTATTAGCCAAATTTTGAACACTCACATACTATACAATCCACAATCTTATGAATGCTATAAAATCAACTAAAAAATATAAAGAACGTATTAAAGCGGAGCTTAAAAACACCCTAACTAAAACGATGCTAAACAATGGTACAAAGAGAACTGGCAAAGTTCGGGACCAATATGATTTAGGCAATAAAGTTGTCTTAATTACAACCGATCGTCAAAGTGCTTTTGATCGAGTGTTAGCCTCTATTCCTTTTAAAGGTCAAGTTTTAAACTTAACTAGCGCATGGTGGTTCGAGCAAACTAAGAACATTATACCTAATCATGTTATTTCTATTCCAGACCCGAATTTAACTTTGGCTAAAAATTGTGACGTGTTTCCAATTGAATTTGTTGTCAGAGGATATATAACAGGAAGCACCAGCACCTCACTTTGGACAGTATACAATAATGGTGATCGAGATTACTGTGGCAATTTTTTAAAGGATGGACTTGTAAAAAATCAAAAATTAAATAACAATATGTTGACCCCAACAACTAAGGAAGAGCATCACGATCGACCAATAGCACCTAATGAAATTATTAGTGAAGGTTGGATGTCTAAAGCGGACTGGGATTACTGTAGTAAAAAAGCCTTAGCTTTATTTAAGTTTGGCCAAACTAAAGCAGCTGAGAATGGAATGATTTTAGTTGATACAAAATATGAAATGGGTCGTGACCCTGATGGGAAGATAGTCTTGATTGATGAAATTCACACTCCTGACTCAAGTCGTTATTGGATTGCAGAAACATATGAAAACCGCTTAGCTACTCAAAAAGAACCACAAAACATAGATAAAGAATTTTTAAGATTATGGTTTGTAGATAATTGTGACCCCTACAATGACGAGACTTTACCAGAGGCCCCAGAAGAGCTAATAATTGAACTTTCAAGTCGTTACATCTATTTATACGAAACCATTACAGGGCAAGCTTTTCCGTTCCCTGAGCCGGGGAAATCAATTCACAACAGAATGAATGAAAACTTAAAGGGTGTTTTATGAAGACTATTATTATAATGGGCTCCACGTCAGATGAGCCACATGCAAAAAAAATAACAAACAAGCTTGATGAATACGGAATAAAATGGGAACAGCATGCAGCCTCTGCACATAAAGAGCCTTTAAAAGTTTTAGAGATTTTAGAAAATAATAAAGAAAATAAAGATATTATTTATATAACAATTGCTGGAAGATCTAATGCTCTTTCTGGTTTTGTCGCTGCTAATTCAAATTTTCCAACATTAGGATGTCCGCCTTTTTCAGACAAAGCTGATATGCTTGTTAATATTCACTCAACCTTGCAAATGCCAAGCAATACACCCGTACTTACGGTTATTGATCCTGGAAATTGCGCATTAGCCGTAAAAAGAATTTTTGGTGTCTAGTCATCAACTAAACACATTATCTCCTCTTGACGGACGCTACGCTAATAGCGTAAAAAACCTTTCTGTTTACTTTTCAGAAAAAGCTCTAATGCAATATAGGCTAATGGTTGAAGTTGAATATCTTATTGCCTTAGCTAACGAAAAAAGTATTGTTTCCCTTCCTAAGTTTTCCATTAATCAACAAATAAAACTTCGAAAGATATATAAAAACTTCAACGATGCTGAAGCTAAAGAAGTTAAGGTTATTGAAGAAACAACTAACCACGATGTAAAGTCTATCGAGTATTATATTCAGGGTAAAGTGCCAAAAAAAATTCATCCTTGGATACATTTTGCTTTGACTTCTGAGGATGTGAATAATTTAGCTTATTCGCTCATGTGGCAAAATGCAATGAAAAATGTATATATTAAATTGTTGGGGTCTCTACATAAAAACTTAAAAAAACTTTCAAAAAAAGAGAAAAACACGTCGATGCTCTCTCTTACTCATGGACAGCCAGCCACCCCAACAACTTTTGGGAAAGAGATTGCCGTTTTTACTTCACGTTTGAATCGACAGCTATCACAAATAAAGACTCACCGCCTTATGGGTAAGTTTAGTGGTGCAACAGGTACGTGGTCTGCTCATATATCAGCCTTCCCAAAAATTAACTGGATAACGTTTGCTGAAAAATTTATTCGCTCACTAAAGCTTGAGCCAAATCTTGTTACAACTCAAATAGAACCCCACGATTCCCTTGCAGAAAATTTTCATCAAATAATTCGTGTTAACTCAATTTTAACAGATTTTTGTCGCGATATCTGGACATATATTAGTCGTAATATTATTATACAAAAAAGCGTTAAGGGGGAAATTGGCTCCTCAACAATGCCACATAAAATAAACCCTATACAATTCGAAAATGCTGAAGGTAATCTTGGTCTAGCAAATGCTCTCTTAAATCATTTAGCTACAAAGCTTCCAATCTCTAGAATGCAACGAGACCTTACCGACTCAACTGTTTTACGAAATCAAGGAGTCGCTTTAGGCCATTCTTATTTAGCCTTAATAAATATATTAAAGGGGTTAGATAGAATAGCAATAAATAAAGAAAAAATATTTACTGAGTTAAATGAACATTGGGAAGTTCTTGCTGAGGCAATCCAAACAATACTTCGAAAAGCCGGGAAACAAGAAGCTTATGAAAAATTAAAAATTCTTACAAGAGGCGAAAAAATAAATACAAAGAGTCTTGCTTCTTTTGTTTCTAGCCTTTCAATCTCAAAAGATGACAAAGAAACCCTCTTGTCTCTTAGCCCTGAAACATATATTGGGCTTGCTCCTAAATTAGTAGAGCTAATATAGTGTGTGGTATTGCAGGAATATATTCTCAAAAACCAGTGGCCTCTGAACTATATGACAGTATCATTCATTTACAACACAGAGGACAAGACGCTGCAGGAATTATGACATATGATAAGCGCATGCATAAAGAAAAAGGCATGGGCTTAGCTAAAGAAGTTTTTAACAAAGAAAACATTGGCCTACTACTTGGAAACATTGGTATCTCTCACAACAGATACCCTACTCATGGCGGTTTTAGCCATGGGGAGATTCAGCCTTTTTGGACATCTGTCCCTTACGGTATTGCTTTAGCGCACAATGGAAACCTAACAAACTACAATGAACTCGCAAAGGAGGTTACAAAAGAAGAAACTCGCTATTTAAATACAAAGAGTGACTCGGAGGTTCTTCTTCATTTATTTGCAGATCATTTACATCAAAAGATTCCGCCACAAACAAGTGAAGAGTTCTTTGATTTACTTTGTGAGGCTGTTACTTCAATTTTTAGCAAAGTAAAAGGAGCTTACTCAGTAACATCCATCATTATTGGAAAAGGACTGGTCGTTTTTCGAGATCCTCAAGGCATACGCCCTTTAGTAAAAGGAGAGCGAATAAATAAGAACGGTAAAAAAGATTATATTTTTGCCTCAGAAAATACAATGTTCTACCCTTTAGGCTTTAAACCAAAAGGGACTGTTCTTCCTGGCGAGTTAATTTATATAGATGAAGACGGACGTGTTTTTAATAAACGACTTATTAAGAAAGAATTTAATCCATGTATTTTTGAATATGTTTATTTTGCTCGACCTGATGCAACACTTAATGATGTAAGCGTTTATCGTTCTCGTCTTCGTATGGGACAAAACTTAGCTGCGGCATGGAAAAGTAAACACCCAGATAAAACACCAGATATTGTTATTCCTGCTCCCAGCACTGCAAATACATCTGCTCTTTCTTTTGCTCATGAGCTTGGAGTGCGTTATTCTGAAGGTTTGTATAAAAACCATTTTATTGGAAGAACCTTTATAATGCCCGGTCAAGAAGAACGCAAAAAATCTATCCGCTATAAGCTGGTACCACAAGAATTAGAAATCCGTGATAAAAAAGTTATGATTATGGATGATAGTATTGTTCGTGGAAACACTAGTCGAGAAATCGTTCGTATGCTTCGCGATTTTGGTGCAAAAAAAGTTTATTTTACAAGCGCTTGTCCTCCTGTTAAATCACCGTGTTTCTATGGGGTTGATATGCCAACGAAAAATGAATTAATAGCTGGAAACATGAATGAAAAACAAATAGAATCTTTTTTAGAAGTAGATGCTTTATTGTATCAAGAAATAGATGACCTAGTAGAAGCCGTTACAAGAAGGGGGGATCATTATATAGATAAACCTTGCATGGCTTGTTTAGATGGAAACTATGTTACCAATGATATTGATGATGCCAAAATCGCAGAAATTGAAACTTTACGTAATGGCCATAGAAATGAAGAATGATAAATAAAATTTTAGTTGTTGGCTCAGGAGCTCGAGAGCATGCAATTATAAAAGCTCTTAATCAATCAAAACATCAAACCGAAATTTACTGCCTGGCTTCTAATCTTAACCCTGGAATAGCAGAACTGTCTAATGAAATAGTTGTCTCAAATATTAATAACCCAGACATTGTATTAAGTTATGCACTAGAAAAAAATATATCATTAGCAATTATAGGCCCAGAAAACCCCTTAGCTGAAGGCGTCTCCGATATACTTTGGAATGCTAAAATTAAAGTAGTGGGACCAAAAAAAAAATTAGCACAATTAGAAGTCTCTAAAGCTTTTACTAGAGATCTATCTAAGGAATATGATATACCCGGAAAACCTATTTATGCACGATTTAAAAAGTTAGATGGAGTTTCTACTTTTTTAAAATCTCTAGGTGAAAACTATGTTGTTAAATATGATGGCCTTGCTGGAGGAAAAGGTGTAAAAGTTAGCGGTGATCATTTACATTCTCATTTAGAAGCAATAGAATATTGCCGTGAATTAATTAAAAAAAAGAACGAATTTGTAATTGAAGAAAAATTTATTGGTCAGGAATTTTCTCTAATGAGTTTTTGTGATGGAACGACATTGAAACACATGCCTGTTATACAAGACCACAAGCGTGCTTATGATGGTGATGTTGGTCCAAACACAGGCGGTATGGGAACCTATTCTAACGCGGACCACTCACTTCCTTTTTTAGAAAAAAGCGATATTTTGTGTGCCCAAAAGATTAATTTAGCAACATCAAAGGCAATAAAGAATAAATGTGGAGAAGGATTTAAAGGAATTTTATATGGTGGATTTATGGCAACCAATGACGGGGTAAAACTAATAGAATATAATGCACGTTTTGGAGACCCTGAGGCAATGAATGTTTTATCGATACTAGAATCTGATTTTGTTGAAATTTGCTACGCAATAACAAATGGAACACTTCACAAAACTGATGTCTTTTTTAAGAAAAAAGCCACTGTCTGTAAATATACTGTTCCTCGAGGATATCCGGAAAACCCAATAAAAGGAAAACCTATTGATATTTCTTCTGTTAAAAACAATGAAAACCTTTTTTTCGGCTCTGTCGATTATAAAAATGGTTCATTAATAGAGTCGGGTAGCCGAACCATTGCAATTTTAGGTATTGCAGATTCAATCTCGGAAGCTGAATCAATTGCAGAAAGTGAAATTTCACTTATTAAAGGTCCTCTTTTTCACCGATCAGATATTGGCAAAAAAGAGCTTATTCAGAAAAAAATTGATCATATGAAATCAATCAGATGATAAAACTAGGTATTTTAGGTTCAACAAACGGTACTGACCTAAAAGCTATTATAGATTCTATAAATATTGGTTTAACAAAAGCAGAAGTTAGCATTATAATTTCTAATCAAAAAAATGCTTATATCCTTAAGCGAGGAAAAGAGAACAACATCCCTTCTCTTTATATCTCATATAAAGATAAAACTAAAAAAGCTTTTGATTCAGAATTAACTCAATTATTTGAAGAGTATGAAGTTAATTATATTCTACTAATTGGATTTATGAGAATCCTTTCCTCTGATTTCTGTAGTCACTGGAAAAATAAAATCTTAAATGTTCACCCTTCCCTTTTGCCAAAATATAGTGGAGGAATGGATACAAATATTCACAGTGAAGTGATATTAAACGGTGAAAAAGAAACCGGATGCACTCTTCATTATGTTACTAATGAAGTCGATGGAGGTCCTATTTTAATACAGAAAAAATGCAAAGTTAATAATAATGAAACCGTAGAGACTTTAAAAAATAAAGTTCAAAAATTAGAAGGGGAAGCTTTTATTGAAGCAATAAATCTGCTAAATCAAGAGTTTAGTGCTTAAATAAATATTTTTAAATGATATGGATAAACAAAAAATAATTAATCAAATTTCTCAACTTCAAAAAAATACAATGACAGATTTAATTGGAATTGAAATTACTGATTTTGGAGAGCATTATATTTGTGGAAAAATGCCTGTAGACTCCAGAACTAAACAACCTTTTGGGCTTTTACATGGTGGTGCGAGCGCTGTTTTGGCAGAAACCTTAGGTAGCATTGGTGGTGGAATGTATATTGATTTAAGCCTCAAATCCATAGTTGGTATTGAGATAAATGCTAGTCATTTAAAGGCTGTTTCTTCGGGTTGGGTTTATGGTAAGGCTTCAGCCGTGAGATTGGGAAATAGAATACAGGTCTGGGAAATAAACATTACTGACAAAGAGAATAAACAAGTGTGTATCAGTCGTTTAACTCTTGCAGTAATCGATAAAAAATGATTAATAAAACTAAAGTTAATAAGAACCCTGTTCAAATCAAGAGAGCTTTAATATCCGTTTATGATAAAACGGATGTTGTTGTTCTTGCAAAACATTTAAATAAACTTAAAATTGAAATTTTATCTACTGGTGGTACAGCTGTTATTCTACGTGATTCTAATATTGATGTCGTCGATGTAAGCGATTATACTAATTTTCCAGAGATTATGGATGGAAGGGTTAAAACAATCAATCCATTAATTGAAGGCGGCATTCTAGGTTTAAGAGATATACATCAAAAAGAAGCTACTCTTAACTCTGTTAAGTGGATCGACTTAGTTATTTGCAACCTTTATCCTTTTTCTGAAACAATTACACAGAAGAATTGCAGTTTAAGTTTAGCGTTAGAAAATATTGACATTGGTGGCCCTACAATGATACGATCTGCTGCTAAAAATCTTGGTTGGGTTAATGTAAATGTTGATCCAACAGATTACAGACCTCTTATTAACGAACTAGAACAAACAGGTGAAATCTCCTATCAAACAAGACAGAAAAATTCAGCTAAGGCATTTGGACACACAGCACAATACGACACTATTATACATAACTATTTGAAAGGCGAAGAGTTTTCAGAAGACCTTTCTTTAACTTATGTTAAGCACTCAACTATGCGTTACGGAGAAAACCCTCACCAATCTGCTGCCGCATATAAAATTCCTTCAAATGATGATAATAATATTTTGAATGCGAAAATTCATCAAGGTAAAGAACTTTCTTATAATAATATAATGGATGCAGATGGAGCTCTTTCGTGCATTAGAGAATTCGATAAACCAACATGTGTTATTGTTAAACATTCAAACCCTTGTGGTGTTTCAACTGGAGATAATTTACTAAATTCATATAAACATGCTTTTAATGCAGATTCTCTATCAGCCTTTGGTGGCATTGTTGCTCTTAATCGTAAATGTACAGTTGAGGTAGCAATTGCTATTTCATCGGTTTTCGTTGAAATTGTTTTAGCGCCTAATTTTGACATAGGTGCTTTAGAAGTTTTTAAGAAGAAAAAAAATCTAAGGGTTCTTGAGGTAGGACCTACTATAAAACGAAAAACAACACTAGAATTGAGAAATATAGATGGTGGGATTCTCTTACAAAACGTAGATTCTAAAATATTAACTAAAGCTGATTTAAAAATTGTTACAAAGACAAAACCAACAAACAAAAATATTGAAGACTGCCTTTTTTCCTGGAAGATACTAAAACATGCTAAATCTAATGGAATCTTAATTTCAAAAAACAATACTACGATTGGATTGGGCGCTGGTCAAGTAAGTCGCGTAGATGCTGTTTATATGGCATTAAAAAAAGGTGGGTTAAATATAAAAACTGCAGTTTTAGCTTCTGATGCTTTCTTCCCTTTTAGAGATAGCATAGATGCTTTGAAGGACTCCGGTTTATCTTCTATTATACAACCAGGTGGCTCAATTCGTGATCAAGAAGTAATAGAGGCTTGTAATGAATATAATATCTCAATGGTTTTTACAGGATCTAGATGTTTTAAACATTAAATTTTTTTATTTTAATCATATATTAGGTAAGGTGCGTTCTCTTCAATAATCCTCTTTGCTGTCTTATCACTACACTTTAGTACTGTAGATAATTTTTTAAAATTTATCTTATTTATATTTTGAAATTTATAATTCTCAATAAAACTATCAAGTGTTTCATTTTGAATTAAATTGATAATTTTAGACTCTGCTTCTGAAGTTTTCCATTTTATATTATCGGGATTTACTTTTATACTATACCTTGCTCTAATGGTATTATGTATAACACCTTTCTCGTGCGACACGGGACTTACACAGTCCACACTTTTTGTGTTTATGTATAATAAGCTTTTGACGCTATCTAGATCAATGCCGTTAGACATAAACCAGTCTTCATATTCTATAATAGGATTGTACAGCGTGTTTTCCGGTATTAGATTTTTTCCTGACCTTAGTTCTTCTAAATATTCATATATCATTTTATTAAATGATGGAATAAAAGTATTATTATCTAATTGTAGGCTAAAATTATAAATATCTTTATTATTTAATGTTCTAATACAACTTTTATTTAATGGTGAACTTGGATCCTTCTTATTATAAATAATTGGAGAAGAAATATTAAGGTTTAAACTCCATTTGGGCAAATGTGGTATGTAATGTTTTTTTAAGTTCTCTTTTTTATTTAACTCGTCTTTCCACAGTTTATTATAATAATCAATTCTTCCATTAATGTAATCAACGGCATCACACCTACTCTTTTCATTCTTAACATCAAATTTTCTATAAAAGACTTGAGCTTGAATTGGATCATAAAATTCAACCTTATTACCCGTATAAAAACCATAAGCATTATCTGCTGGAAGCAGGTTTTTAATTAACACTCTTGGAGTTGGGTTTCCGCTGGAAACCTTATAACCAACTAACTGTGAAACAACATTAAACATATCAATTTTAGGCATTTTATACTACTTATTTATCGGAATTTCGTCTTTATATTCTATATCAGTCAATCTTTTGTTTATATATTTCGGATTAACTTTATTTTTTTCGAAAATTCGGATGATTGCAGGGCGCTCCTTAATAGCGAGGAATTGTCGAGTCAACCAAAATTGACCACCCCTCAATTCCCCCCTCTAGGTTCGCAACGTTGAAACCAAGAGGCTCTAAATATTGACAAACTTGAGATGACCTGACGCCCGTGTGGCACATAACAACAATTGGAACTTCTAAGTCTAACTCGCTATACTTTTCTACTATACTACTCATTGCTATATTTACACTGGAGCTTATTTTTGCATATAATAATTCGTGCTCTTCTCTTACGTCTAACAAAACAAATGACTCCTTATTTTCAAATTTTTGCTTTAGCTCTACAGCCTTAATTGTTTTCATTTATTTAATCCCTCTTTTTATAAAACAATCTTACATTCCTATATCAAACATCAAAAGAATTTTATGAAAACTAAACTTATTTTATTATTACTATTTTTAAATTTAATAGCTTGCGCTTCTAATGGCGAGGAGCGAAAACCTGCCAAGCCAAGATATTATATTTCACATGAAGAGATTCAAGCGCTGATTGGGCCCAACAACGCCTTAGAAATAATTTCTCGCACCAGACCGTTTTGGCTTAGAGGTTCGGGGGGCGAAGCATCTGTCTACATGAACAACATTGAAATGGGTGCACTTGAGTCCCTTAATAACATATCAATTGATATCATTAAAAATATAAAATTCCTTACACACTCAGAAGCAACAACCATGTATGGTACAAATAACACCGGTGGCGTGATTGAAATTAGAACTAAGTAGTTGGTTATAATAAAATTAAATATTTCTTTTGATTCCTTCAATTATTCATCTGATAGTTTGTAAAATCGTACTTCAATTTTGAGGTTTATATTATGGTTTTAATTATTTCAATGATTGCCTTTATTTTAGTGACAGCCTTGTTTGTTCTTGACGCAAGTCGAGATCAAGAGCTTTCTAGCGAAACTTCTACCTATCTACAGCCTTTTTTTGCAGAAACAATTGTAAAGCACAACTATAGCAGTACGCCAGATCTAGTTTGGGGCGCCCTTACCCAACTAGCAGATTACAACTTCTGGTTTCCTGGCATCTTGCGCATACTACCAATTGTTGAAACCGATAGATATGTGCATAAATATTCATTTGATCAATTTCAGTTTGCTCCTGGATCAGAAATTCAACTAAGACCTTTTAGCTTATCGCCAACTTATAAAGGTCAAATCACAGCTATTGAGAAAAATAAAAAGCTCGCTTTTGAGATGAGATTTAACCCGCTTCATAAAGAGACCATCATTTTTAACCTTGAGCCTTCAATTGAGGGCACTGCAGTTACTTGCCAAAGAACTAGTCGAGGTCTTTTTTCCTGGTTAAGTCTCTGGGGTTTTTCAAATAAATCAAAAATATTAGACAACCTTGGATATTTTATTCCCGAGCAAGTAGTCGAAGAAACCGAAAGTGTTAGCTCTGCGAAAGCTACTGGCCCCCAGTTTAGTAGAGAGGCAATAATTGCTAGAGCCGTTCAGGCTGGCCTTGACGGAAACATGGACCTTGTTAATGAAATCGCAGATAAACCAACAAGGGGAATGGCAAAAGCCGTACTTGTTCAAGCTAAACGTAAAGGCAATGTTATGCCTGAGCACCTATTGAAGGCGCTAAAAGAAGAACCAACAACAGTAAGCTCCGTTTCAAAAACTACAGAAAATATTTCAACAGAAAGCGGTGGAGATCTTCCGCCTTTCGAAAATAAAGAAGACCTTATCGCATATGTTGTTAATAAAGCGCTCGACGGAAACGAAGAACCTCTTAGTGGAATAGCGGACAAGCCAACCAGAGGAAAAGCCAAAGCTATGCTTGTAAAAATTAAGCGCGGTTCTCTAGAAAAACCTGCAATGCCAGAAATCCCAGTCTCAAACACACCGCAAAAAATAAGCGCTCAACTATCAAATCAGGAAACAACAACCTCCTCAACCAAGGGAGTTTCCACCTTCACCAATAAAGACGATATAATTGCCTATGTTGTAAACAAAGCTCTAGACGGAGACGAAGAACCTTTAAAGGGATTAACAGACAAACTGACTCGCGGCAAAGCTAAAGCTATGCTTGTAAAAATTAAACGCGGTTCTGTGGAAAAACCTGCGATGCCTTTAGCTCAAGGCAAAGGCAATAATAAAGCCGATACCGCCGTAACTGTGGAAAAAGCTAGCGAAGCCTCAGAGCCAAACAGAGAATCGGATGAAGATTTAATTAATCGTTTAGTTATTGCTGGTGTGAGTGGGACAATGGACGAAATCAACGCCTTAGAGAATAAAGTGCTTCGTGGGAAGATAAAAGCTGCTGTCCTAAAGGTAAAAAAAAGTAAATAGCAACTTTATTCGCTCAAGCTCTTTCTATCTTAACTTTTTTGTAATTTGATATTGATATTGATATATTCTAGACTCAAGATTAACAGGAACCGTCTTCTGAAGTAATAGCTCGGGCTCTTTTATTGACTCGCTAAACAAACGGATTCCGCTTCCAAACAAAAGAGGGTGCGGAGTAACAAAAAGATGCGTTAAGTGCGACTTAAACTTTGTGTTTGTTAAGCCTCCGCCAGCAATAAAACATTTTTCCGAATTAAGTTTTCTCAGCATCTCTTTTGGTTTATCGTCTCTATGAACAACAATAACCTCCCTGCCTTTTAAGTCTTTCTTTATACAGGACCATGTTCTAGAGCCCATAAATACAGGGTGTCCCATTGTTTGTTTCTTAAAAAGCCATAAATCTTTAGACCAGTTAATTCTTTCGTTTTTATGTCTCGCTATGAAACCGTCTTGAGTGATAGCGGCTATAAGAATAATGTCCACTATAAAACTAAGCTACAGTACCCGCCGATATAGCAAACATGTTTTTGGGGTCTATGTATTTTTTAATTGCGCTATTAACCTCTAACAGTGAAATCTTTTTTATTATTTCAGGATATTTATCTAAATATGATACCGTTCTATTTTGTTCAGCGTTAGATAATATTTTCCCAGAAAGACCGCTCGTAGAGTCCAGGCTAACCTTGAAAGAACCTGCTATCGTATTCTTTTTAGCTGAGAGCTCTTCCTCTGTTATCCCGTTTTTAAACCATAATTGAATTTGTTCCATTGTTGCCTTTTTACCCTTTTCCAGAATATCCGGAGCAAAGGTTCCCCAGGTACTCCAATAGCCATCAGCGCCAAAACTCACACCTGATATTGAACTTCCTATGCTATAGGTGAGACCCTGTTTATCTCTTACCGACTGCATTAGTCTTGCTGAAAAATTTCCACCTAAAACATAAACCCCCATCATTAAGGCATAATAATCTTTGTGATCTCTATCTATACCAATTGCTTGTCCAAGGTATAAATCTGAACTAGTTTTATCTGGAACATTAATTTCTTTAGTAGCACCTTTTGTCTTAAGCGCTTTTTCCTTAATTCTTGGAATCTCGCTTTTTTTATGCGCCCAACCACCAAAGGCTTTTGCAATTAAATTATTAAAACTTTCTGGGGCTAGGTCTCCAGCTGCAACTATTTTTAAAGAACCTAGGCCATATTGTTTTGCGTGAAAGCTCAACAAATCCTGAGTAGAAACTTTGCCTATTAAGTCAATTGAGCTTTCTATTGTTTCGCGATAATTTGGGTGTGATTGTGGAAAAATGTTTCTTAAAAGACCAATCAGCGCAAGTTTTTTAGTGTCTTCTTTGTTTCTCTCTAGGTTTCCAATGATTCTAGTTTTTAATATAGATAATTCGTCAGAAGAAAAACTAGGCTTTCGCACTTGCTCTGCTAAAAGCGTAACAACCGTATCTAGGTCATTTTTTAAACAAAAACCAGTAAAGTGCGTATGATATAGTGTATTAGAAAAATGCAACTCTGCCCCAACCGATTCTAAGATATCACTTATTTTATATTTATCTTTATCAATCGTACCTTTGTCAAGCATAGCCGCTGTCATTGAGGGAACTTTATTGTTTTTATCTAAACTGTGTAGCGACCCCCCCAACATACTTCCAGATATAGTAACAACATCTGTGGCGCTTGTGGGCATGACATATGACTCTACACCTTCAATATCCCTATTAATTACAACTTGTTCAGAAAATATTCCCATTTATTTCTTTGGCTCCATCGCTAAAAACCAACCAACCGTTGATTGATCTTCTATTAAATAATCTTTAGCGATTTTTTTAATATTTTTATTTGTCACTTTTTCGACCTTATTCACGAATGTTGTATAAAAAGTCCAATCTCCAATGGCTATTGCTTCATTGAGCGCGCTGGCAACAGCATAGGTACCATCTCGACTAAAAGCAACGGTTGCTCTTATCTGCGCCTGAGCTCTTTTCAGCTCTTCATCAGAAATTCCGTTTTCAACAATATTTTTATACTCACTTAATATAATGTCTTCAACCTTACTGTGATCTGTCCCAGGAGTAAGAAAAGCGTAGGTAATAAATAAACCGTTATCCAAAAAGGGGAAGTCGTACATAAAGACTGAAGTGGCCAAGCCTTTATCTATAAGTAACTTGCTTAACCTGCTTGTTTTGCCATCAGCCAAAATTTTTGATAAAACATGAAAAGAATATGTGTCATCATGAAGTCCCTCTGGAGACTTATGGGCAACTCCCACAATCCCTGTTTGACCAACTCTCTTTACCACCGTTCTTCGTGGACCTTCTTGTTTCGGCTCTTCTGTATAAACTGGCGGTATGGGCTCCTTGCTTTGTGAGTGTTCTGAAAAATATTTATTTATAGAGGCTAAGGCTTTTTCTTTACTAAAGTCACCAATCACGGTAGCTGTTGCATTGTTTGGCCAATAGTAAGTATCATAAAAAGCTTTAAGTCTTTGTGTTGAGACATTTTCTATATCTGATCGCCAACCGATTGTTGAATGGTGATATGGGTGCGCATGATAAGCGCTCGCCCAGATGTTTTTATCTAAAACATCAAAAGGGCTATTTTCGCCCCTTTCAAACTCATTCCTAACAACTGTCATTTCAGGTTGTCGGTCTTCATCTTTTAAAAAAGCGTAACGCATTCGATCTGACTCTATTGCTATTGCACGATCAAGATGCTCGCTCGGTACCACCTCAAAATAATTTGTTCTATCATTCCAAGTTGTAGCGTTAATCTGTGCACCAATATTTTGAAGTTCAGTCCAAATCGCGGTCTTCTTTTCTTTGTTGAAATTGCGAGAGCCTTTAAACATTAAATGTTCTAGCAGGTGCGTCGACCCCGTGTATCCAATGGCTTCATTTCTCGACCCAACATGATATGTCACCATGAAAGTTGCAACAGGGGCGGAGTGCTCTTCTAATATAAGCACCCTTAATCCATTTTTTATTAAAGTATACTCTTCAATACCCCCAGAGCTTCTAATAAAATTAAAACCTTTAAACGTTGTTTTATTTTTTTGAGACATATAAATCTGTTATGGTTCCTTCGTATGCTTCTGCTGCCAGGCCAAATGTTTCCCCTAAGGTTGGGTGGGGGTGAACTGTTAAGCCAATATCGCTTGCATCGGCCCCCATTTCAATTGCCAGTACGCCTTCAGAAATAATATCACCAGCAGATGGACCTACGATCCCCACTCCTAATGTTTGTTTTGTGTTTGGGTCAAATAAAATTTTTGTTTTTCCTTGGTTTGCGCCTACTGCAATTGCTCTACCGCTAGCAGCCCAAGGAAACTCACCTTTCTCATAAGGAATCTCTCTCTTTTTTGCTTCAATTTCTGTAAGCCCAGCCCAAGCAACTTCAGGGTCAGTATATATAACGCTAGGAATAGCTCGAGAATCCATTGCGGCAGGATGGCCCGAGGCTACCTCAGCTGCTACCTTGCCTTCGTGTGTTGCTTTGTGAGCCAACATAGGATTCCCCGCAATATCACCTATAGCAAAAATATTTTTTACACTTGTTCTTTGATAAACATCAACCTCTATAAAGCCTGCATCGTCAACTTTTATTTCAGTTGCGTCTAAGTTTAATAAATTGGTGTTGGGCTTACGACCAACCGCCACTAAAACTTTATTATATAAATTCTTTTTTACCCCTTTGTCGTTCTCTATCGTTACCTCAAGATTATTACCTTGTTGAGGTTCAACTTTTATCACCTTAGATGATAGCATTATTGATTCAAATTGTTTTTTCAGTTTTCTTTCAAGAGGTTTAATAATATCTGGGTCAGCACCAGGAACAAGGTTTGGTAAAAACTCAACAATAGAGACTGACGAGCCTAAGGCTGCATAAACCTGTCCTAATTCCAAACCAATCACGCCACCGCCAATAACTAAAAGGTTTTTGGGAATATCTATGAGGTCTAATGCCGTTTTAGACGTTAAAATAGAAGGGTGATTTTTAGGAAAACCTGGAATCATTAAAGAGGACGAACCCGTAGCAATAATACATTTATTAAATGTAATTACCTCTGTTTGGTTTTCTGTTTTAACAGATAGTTCTTTGTTTGATAAAAAAGTGGCAAGGCCTTGTTTTGTTTCCACTTTTCTTGCTTGGGCCATCTTTGCAATCCCACCATTAAGTTGCTTAACGATTCGGTTTTTGTGTTTCCTTACAACTTCAAGATCAATTGATGGCTCATTAAAGGTTACTCCCATCTTTGAAAGAGCAGAGGCTTCCTCTATTACTTTAGAAATGTGCAGTAAAGCTTTCGATGGAATACAACCGCGATTTAAACATACGCCGCCTAGCTCAGCATCTCTATCTATTAAAACAACTTTTTTCCCTAGGTCTGCAGCCCGAAAAGCAGAGGCATATCCTCCTGGGCCAGCACCTAAAACAACAATGTCTACGTGTGAGGTTTTATTCATACTCTTTATCTTCAAAAAAGGCGGTTGAAAATAATATTTCTGAAAGTTTTGTTGTAAAAGATGCCGCAGCTGCGCCATCAATTACTCGATGATCATATGATAATGAAAACGGCAATTTTAAGACCGACATGTTATCTAAAAAGCTTCGAGAAACGCCTAAAATAGCAACCTCTGGTGGGTTTACTATCGGGGTAAAGAATCGTCCGCCAATACCGCCTAGGCTTGAAATCGTGAAAGTGCCACCCATTAATTCTTTTGGTTTAAGTCTCTTCTTTCTTGCTCTAGCACTGAGATCAGTTAATTCTTCAGAAAGTTCTATTATAGACTTGTTGTCGGCTTCCTTTATAACCGGCACAATTAACCCCGCTGAAGTATCAACAGCCACACCAATATTAATATAATTTTTTAGAACTAAGTTTTGACCGCTACTATCAAGCGAGCTATTAAAAACAGGAAACTCTTTTAAGGTTTTCGTTATTGCTTTAATTAAAAAAGGCAAAAAAGTCACCTTAATTCCTTTTCTTTCAGCTTTCTTTTTTAATTTTTTACGAAAACTGTCCAAACTTGTTATATCTGCTTCGTCAAACTGGGTAACGTGCGGTATGTTTTGCCATGCTCGTTGAAGTCTTTGACCTGTTATTTTTTGAATTTTTGTAAGTTTTTGAACTTCAGTCTCGCCCCACTGTGAAAAATCTATGTCCGGTTGCGATTGAGAAGGCCCCGCGGAAACCATCATCATTTTAAGTTTTATATAGCCATTAAGATCGTCTTTTGTAATTCGACCTTTTACTCCAGTTCCTTTAATAATTTGAAGGTTTATGTTTAACTCTCTTGCGAGTCGTCGAACACCCGGAGATGCAAACACATTTTCTGTAGAGCCTGTTTTAAGTGTTTCTAATTCTAGGGGCTCTTTTTCCTTTTTTTTCTTTTCTTCTTTAGTTTCTCTTGGCTTTTCAATTTTTAAAGGGGTTTCTTTTTCTTTTGTTTTTGAATCTACAGAATCTATTGTTAATAGTTTTTGACCTGTTTTAATTAAATCTCCAACAGAAACTAAAATCTTTTGAATTTCTCCAGTCGCTTCTGCTGGAATTTCCATCGATGCTTTATCTGACTCTAAAACAAGAACCGTATCCTCCGCCGTAACCCTGTCTCCCACCGAAACGGTTATCTCGCTAACTTCTGCTCCATCAATTCCTTCGCCAAGATCTGGCAGTGTTAAGTCTTTAATCACCTTGTTCTCCTAAACCGTAATGGGGCTTGGTTTTTCTGGGTCAATCTCATATTTTTTTATAACCTCATCTACTTTAGACATTTCAACAATTCCATCCAAGGCCAATGCCCTAACTGCTGTTAATACAATATAATATCTGTCAACTTCAAAAAAGTGTCTCAAGTTTTCTCTTGTTTCACTTCTGCCAAAACCATCTGTGCCAAGGGCATAATATTTACCTGGAACGTATGGTGCTATTTGTTCGGAAACCATTTTTACATAATCTGAAACGGCAACCGTAGGTACTTTGTTTTTACTCAAACATTGTTCTAGGTGTGATTTTTTTTGTTTTTTATCTGGATGAATTAAATTCCACCGCTCAACCTCTTCAGCCTCCCTTCGGAGTTCGCTAAAGCTTGTAACATTCCATATCCCAGGATTAATTCCCCAGTCCTTTTTTAACAGCTTTGCAGCTTCAAGAACTTCACCCATTAGAGGGCCACTACCGAACAACCGAACCGTTGGGTTCTTGGTTGAGCGCATTTTATACAACCCTTTGATGATGTCCCCCTCAACGCCTTTTGGCTTGGGCGGGTGTGCATAGTTTTGATTTTCAAGAGTTAAATAATATATAACATCTTTGTTTTTTTCGCACATTTCTTGCATGCCATAATGAATCACCGTTGCAATTTCGTGAGCATAGGCTAAGTCGTAAGCTTTAATGTTTGGCGTAGCTGCGGCCGCTAAATGACTGTGCCCATCTTGGTGTTGCAACCCCTCGCCGTTGAGCGTTGTTCTGCCCGCTGTTCCGCCAAGTAAAAAACCCCTCGCTCTCATATCTCCAGCAGCCCAAATAAAATCCCAAATACGCTGAAAGCCAAACATTGAATAGTATATATAAAAAGGAATCATCTTAATGCCATGGTTGCTATAACTAGTTGCAGCGGCGTTAAAAGATGAAATTGCCCCAGCTTCATTAATCCCCTCCTCTAATATCTGTCCATCTTTAGCTTCTTTGTAATGCAAAAACTGTTCTGAGTCTACAGGGTCATATAATTGACCCTTGCTTGCATATATTCCAAGTTGCCTAAAAAGAGGGTCCATTCCGAATGTTCGCGCCTCGTCCGGTATAATAGGAACAATGTATTTCCCAATTTTTTTATCTTTTGTTAAAATTGTTAAAAGCCTTACGTAAGCCATTGTTGTTGAGATTTCTCTATCACCCGTTCCATCTAATAATTCTTTAAAGATAGAAACCTTTGGTATTATAAGCGGTTTTGAATTGTCAGATCTAGACGGAATTGAGCCACCCAATGCGTTTCTTTTTTCTGTTAAGTATTTATACTCTTTTGTGTCTTTGGGAAACCTATAAAACGGAGCTTTTGTGGCTTCTTTGTCTGTAAAGCTTAAATTGAACCTATCTCTAAAATATAAAAGCTCTTTTTCGTTTAGTTTTTTCTGGTTATGAGTTATGTTTCGACCTTCTCCTGCTTCTCCCATTCCATAGCCCTTAATTGTTCTTGCTAATATTACGGTTGGTTTTCCTTTAAAATTAACAGCCTCATTGTACGCTGCATACATTTTAACCGGGTCGTGGCCACCAAGGTTCATTGTTTCTAGCTCTTCGTCTGAAAGGTCTTTTACTGTTTCTAATAGCTCTGGGTATTTACCAAAAAAATGCTCACGAATGTAAGCGCCACCCATAACAACATATTTTAATAAGTCGCCATCAACAACTTCTTCTAACCTTTTTAAAAGTAAACCGCTCATGTCATTTTCTATGCGATCATCCCAGTCACTACCCCAAATCACTTTAATAACATTCCACCCTGCGCCCCTAAATGAACCTTCTAACTCTTGAATAACTTTAGAGTTTCCACGAACTGGACCATCAAGGCGTTGAAGGTTACAATTAACAACAAAAATTAGATTGTCTAGATTTTCCCTGGAAGCTAGTGTCAGAGCGCCAACTGCTTCTGGTTCATCCATTTCTCCATCGCCTAAAAAAGCAAAAACTTTTCTATCTGTTTCTTTCAATAAACCACGGTTTATCATATATCTCATGAAACGCGCTTGATAAATCGCCATCATTGGCCCAAGGCCCATCGAGACTGTAGCAAATTGCCAAAAATTAGGCATTAAATATGGGTGTGGGTATGAAGATAACCCACCTTCTTTAGCTAGGTCTCGCCTAAAATTGTGTAGCTGTTCTTTGTTTAACCTTCCTTCTAAGTATGCTCTTGCATATATCCCTGGAGACGCATGACCTTGATAAAAAATTAAATCTTGACCGGAGGGGTGCTTTGGCCCTTTAAAAAAATGATTAAACCCAACCTCGTACAGGGTTGCTGCTGATGCATATGTAGAAATATGTCCACCAATTCCGGGAGTTTCTTTGTTTGCCTTAACAACCATCGCCATTGCGTTCCAGCGAACGATTGACTTTATTTTTCTTTCTATTTGACGATTGCCTGGGTATTCTGGTTGTTGGCCTGGTAAAATTGTATTTAAAAATGGTGTCTTCGTGTTAAAAGGAAGCCTTGCGCCTTTTTTCTGGGCAAACTGAATCAGGGTCTCTAATAAGTGTCTTGTTCGTTCGTAGCCGTGCTCTTCAAGCGAATCTTCGGTTGATTCAATCCACTCTTGTGTTTCCTGTGGGTCTATGTCTTGATATTTTTCGGGCATATATTATTTTTTGCACAATAAGATAATTTAGAAATTACATCTTTTTTTTATTCTCGCGCGCTTGGTTTTGTTAAGTTTTAAAAAATTTTTATTTTGCTATCGTTTTTATTTTAACATCAAAGCTCTTTAAAAAAAGCTTTGTTTTGTTGCAAACAGGTGCGGTTGTTTCAACATTAACTGGCACTAATTTAATTTTCTGTATTTTTTTAATTTGTTTTAAAATTCTTTCACTGTCTTTCATTATAATTCTTGACTTGCGATTTATAATGATTGTAAAAGAATTTTCTGTTTCTTTTATTTTGACATTAACGTTTAAACCAAATGTTTTTGGATTAATAAGTTCCATTTTAAAAAAACCAAATACTATTTAATGCGTTTTATTACACCGCAACCAATTCTTTTTCCCGCTGCTCCAGATGGTTGAGATTTTTTATCGTCCATTCCCGCATGAACAATTATTGCTTTATTAAAAAGAGAGGTTCTTTCTTCTTCTCCTAAGGTCCATCGACCATACTTATCGACCAACACAAGCTGTCCTTGCCCGCTTTCGTCAATTATAATGTTTCCAATGTCCCCACTATGAAAAAAGTCACCACCCCAAGAACCGTGTTCTGCGTTTGTGGGGTTCCAATGACCGCCAGCCGTACTTCCGTCGATAGAATCACAGTCACCAACGGCGTGAATATGAACCCCAAGCTTTTCTGGCTTACTGCTTTTTATATTAACCGTAAGAAGAACTCCTTCTTTTGTCTCTTCAAAAATAGCGGTTCCAACTATGCTGTTTTCACCCAAACCTATAATTTCAGCAACAGCCTTACTTTCTTGTTTTGAACAACCCCCTAAAAACAAAAGAAACAGTACCTGTAACTTCATGCTTAGTTTGTTTTTAACGATGTTTTGTTTTTTATATAAAGTCATTGTTTGTTTTTCTTTTTATTAATTATCTCTATTACCAAAAAGGGCTGTCCCGACCCGGACCATCGTGCTTCCTTCTTCAATCCCCAATTCAAAATCCCCACTCATCCCCATTGAAAGCTCAATAAGTTTTTCCACCCCAAGCTCTTTGTTTATTTTTTCTTTTAACTTTCTAAGGCCCGCAAATGCTTTTCTTGTTTTGCTCTCTTCTCTTGAGGTTGGGCCAAGCGTCATGAGTCCACAAACCGAAAGCGCTTCTATTTCAATCGTCTCAAGTATTTCTTCTATATTGTCTGGGTGAAATCCATGCTTTGAAATGTCTCCACTTATATTTATCTCTAATAGAGTTGAAATTTTATTGTTTGTTGTTTTTAATTGATTGTTAATTTTTTTTGCAAGCTTTAAAGAGTGTATAGAGTCTATTGTGTCAAACATTGTAAGACATTTTTTTATCTTATTAGATTGTAAATGGCCAATAAACCTTCGGTTCAGTTTCGGCATTTCTATAAAAGAGCCAAACTTTAACTCCGCTTCTTGTATTCGATTTTCGCCAATACTTGTTATTCCACAAGCATAGCTTTCCCTAATCACATCAAAATTACGCGTTTTAGTAGCCGCAATTAGTTCAACGTTTTTTGATGTATTAATTCGACTTTTTGCTAAATCAATACGCCCTTGAATATTTAAAAAGTTCTCTTTTAAACTCATTCACCGGTCGGGGTTTCTTCTTGGGTGTCAATAGATAGTTGATTTGTGTCTTCACTCTTTTTTTCTGTTGCATCTTCTTCACTTATTACTCGAGTGATAGAAGAAATATTTGCACCAACGTCAAGCTTTACTAAGCGGACTCCTTGAGTAACGCGACCAATAGTCCTTATTGCCGAAATAGGTTGACGCATTAAAACGCCAGAGTCTGTTATTACAATAAGATCGTCAGAGTCAACAACCTCCATAATGCGAACCATTTTTCCGGTTTTATCTGTGCACCTCATCGTAAGAACCCCTTTTCCTCCTCGTGTTTGTGTTCGGTATTGAAGAACCTCTGTTCTTTTCCCATACCCTTTTTCTGTTGCCACAAGTATGGTACCTTCTCTTTTTACCACCAACATACCAACCACATAGTCTTCTTTTGAACTAAGAGTAATTCCTTTTACGCCCATTGTTTTTCGTCCACTTGGTCGAATGTTTCCCTCTGAAAAACGAATCGATTTTCCCTCGTGTGTGCCAAGCAATATGTCGTGCTCTCCGTTGGTTATTTTTGCTTCTATAAGTTTGTCACCCTCACGTATTTCTATTGCATAAATACCGCCTTTTCTTGGCTTGCCATAAGCTGAAAGAATTGTTTTTTTAACAATCCCTTTTTTAGTTGACATAACTATATAGTGATCGTCGTCAAAGTCTTTTACGCTTACAAAGGCTTCCACTTTTTCTCCCGGCTCGCAGCCAATAAGGTTTACAACCGCCCTGCCCCTCGTTGCTCTACCTCCCTGTGGAATATCATAAACCTTCAACCAATAGCACTTTCCCATATCTGTAAAGAAAAGCATATAATTATGTGTGTTTGCAATAAAAAGATGCTCTATAAAGTCTTCGTCTTTACTCATTGCCCCTTGAATGCCGCGACCGCCCCTTCTTTGTGTTCTGTAGGTGTTAAGCGCTGTTCTTTTTATATAACCCTGGTGTGTTATCGTTAAAACCACGTCTTCTTCTGCTATCATATCTTCCATCGAAAAATCTGTGTCAACAGGTATAATTTCCGTTCTTCTTTCATCGCCATACTGTTCTTTAATTTCTATTAATTCGGTTTTAATTATATCCATTCGCTTTGTTTTACTGTCGAGAATTCCTCTTAAGTGAGCTATAACTTTTATCAACTCTTTGTACTCAGAAACAACCTTTTCTACCTCAAGGCCAGTTAAGCGCTGCAATCTCATGTCGAGTATAGCTTGAGATTGAAGATCGGAAAGACCAAAGCCTGAGATTAGACCTTCTTTTGCTTGATTGGGGTCACCGCTTCCCCTTATAATTTTAATGATTGCATCAATATTGTCTAGTGCGGTTTTTAAGCCTTCTAAAATATGTGCTCGCGCGTCTGCCTGCCGAAGTTCAAACTCTGTACGCTTAACAACAACTTCATGTCTAAAGTTAATAAAGTGGTTTAATATGGTTTTTAGGGGCATTATTTTAGGAATCCCATCTACAAGGGCTAGAAGAATAATACCAAAAGTGTCTTGCAGTTGAGTGTGTTTATATAATTGGTTCAAAATAACCTCTGGAACCGCATCGCGCTTTGTTTCAATCACAACCCTAATTCCATCTTTATCTGATTCGTCTCTAAGGTCAGAGATTCCAGTTATTTTTTTATCTCGCACAAGGTCTGCTATTTTTTCAACAAGGTTTGCTTTGTTTGTTTGATACGCAACTTCTGTAATTATAATACTGTCTCTGCCAGACTTCGCTGTTTCAACATGCGCCTTTGCTCGCATTTTTATTTTTCCCCGACCCGTTTCGTAAGCTTGTTTTAATCCATCCATGCCAAGTATTAACCCTGCTGTTGGAAAGTCTGGTCCCTTAATATGGTCCATCAGCCCATCTATCCCTATGTTTTCATTGTCTACAAGGGCAATAAGTCCGTTTATAATTTCTGTAAGGTTGTGTGGTGGAATTTTTGTGGCCATCCCAACGGCGATCCCCTCAGATCCGTTCACCAATAACGTTGGGACCGCAGATGGTAAAACTGAAGGTTCTTTAAGTGTTTCGTCAAAGTTTGGTGTCCAGCTTACCGTGTCTTTATCGAGGTCTTTAAGCATTTCACCGGTAAGTTTTGTCATCCGAGACTCAGTGTATCTCATTGCAGCTGCGTTGTCACCATCTATAGAACCAAAGTTTCCTTGCCCGTCTACAAGTTGATATCGCATGGAAAACGCTTGCGCCATTCTAACCAGCGCGTCATACACCGAGCTATCACCGTGGGGGTGATATTTTCCTAAAACATCACCAACAATTCGAGCAGATTTTTTATATGGGCGGTTCCAACCAGAGCTCAATTCGCTCATGCCAAAAAGTATTCTTCTATGCACCGGCTTAAGACCGTCGCGAACATCTGGTAGGGCCCTAGATACAATAACAGACATAGAATAGTTAAGATAACTTTCGCGCATCTCATCAACAATATCTCGAGGCAGTGTGTTGTCTCTATTAAAATCAACCATAATTATTTCCTAAAAAGTTAAACGTCTAAATTGACTACAAATTTTGCATTTTTTTCTATAAAAGTTCGTCGCGCCTCAACATCGCTACCCATAAGGTTTTGAAATGTTTCCGCTGCTTCACCGGCGCTTTCAACCGTAACCTGCATTAAAGTTCTTCTTTCGGGGTCCATTGTTGTTTCCCAAAGCTGACCCGGGTTCATCTCCCCCAAACCTTTATATCTTTGAATTCCTACTTTTGTTTTCTTGTTTTCTTTTGCCATTCGCTCAACGGTTAAGTCTCTCTCGTTATCATCATAGGCGTATATCTCTTTTTTTCCCTGTGAAAGGCGATATAGCGGAGGAAGAGCTAAATATAAAAACCCACCATCTATTACTCCTTTCATTTTTCTATAGAAGAAAGTAAGCAAGAGGGTTCTTATGTGTGAACCGTCAACATCTGCGTCTGTCATTATAATTATTTTATGGTAGCGTAACTTTTCAACGTTAAAATCTCCAGGAGAAATCTCACCGTTTTCATCCTCAGAGCCACCAAAACCCGCACCCAGCGCTGTAATCATTGATTGAATTTCATTGTTAGCTAGGAGTTTGTCAATTCGCGCTTTTTCTGAATTAATAACCTTTCCCCTTAGCGGAAGGATCGCTTGTGTCCTTCTGTCTCTTCCTTGTTTTGCTGATCCACCCGCAGAGTCTCCCTCAACTAAATAGAGCTCACAAAAAACTGGATCCCGATTAGAACAATCAGCAAGCTTTCCAGGTAAAGAAGAGCCGCCGAGGGCGCTCTTTCTCCTAATAAGTTCGCGCGCTTTTTTTGCTGCGCTTCTGCTTCTCGCGGCAACGAGCGCTTTTTCGATAATTCTTCTACCAATAGATGGGTTTTGTTCTAAAAAATCTAAAATTCCCTCATAGACTGCTTTGTCAACAATTCCCTTAACGTCACCATTCCCAAGTTTGGTTTTTGTCTGTCCTTCAAATTGTGGCTCAGCAACCTTAATGCTAATAATTGCCGTAAGACCTTCCCTGAAATCTTCCCCAGAAAGCATTACCTTTTCATTTTTCTTTGATTTTATAAGATTGTTTTTTGAAGAGTGGTTGTTCATTGCCCTTGTTAGTGCAGAGCGAAAACCAGAAAGGTGCGTTCCCCCTTCAATTGTATTAATATTATTAACAAACGTTAGAATATTATCATTGTAAGTGTTTCCATATCTTAGTGCGACCTCAACAGGAACCTCACCGTCTTCTTTCTTAACCGTAATAACTTTCTCGTGTAGTGGGTTGTTGTTTTCGTCTAAGTATTTTACAAAATCGCTTAAACCTCCATCAAACTTAAAAACATCAGACTCGCCATCTTCAAGTCTCTCGTCTTTCAGTTTAATTTCAAGACCGCTATTTAAATAAGCAAGCTCTCTTAGCCTTTCTGCTATTATGCTATATTCAAATCGTTTAATTTTAAAAATAGAGCCGTCAGGAAAAAAACAAACCTTTGTACCTGTTGTTTTTGCTGTTCCTGTTATTTTTAGATCTGTTGTCGGATCGCCAATTTTATATTCTTGCCTATAAACCTTACCGTCTCTTTTAACCTCAACCCATAGTCGCTCAGAAAGAGCGTTAACAACAGAAACGCCAACACCGTGTAAGCCTCCAGAAACCTTATAAGAACCTTTGTCAAATTTTCCACCAGCATGAAGAACGGTCATAACCACCTCAAGGGCAGGTCTTTTTTCTTCTTTGTGTAGATCAACCGGTATTCCTCGCCCATTGTCTTCAACCGAAACAGAGCCATCAGCATTAAAAATAACGGTGATTTCTGTACAGTGCCCAGCCAGAGCTTCATCAATCGAGTTATCAACCACCTCATAAACAAGGTGGTGAAGACCCCGTTTTCCAACGTCACCAATATACATCGCCGGTCTTTTTCGAACAGCTTCAAGGCCCTCAAGAACTTTTATGTTGTCTGCGCTATAACTTTGACTGTTTTGTGCTTCACTCATATAAATCTTATTTCCCTTATTGTGTTTTGGCCAAGCTGGTGATTTATTTTTTCTAGTATTTCTTGTTTTTTAAAAATCAACTCTTGTCTCCACGTTGGCGTTTCTACTTTTACCATTAAAACGCCATACTCAACTGAGTCAGCTTTGGTGTTTTTGGCAATTTTCTCACCAACAATTTGTTCCCAAATTATAATTGCATTGTTTTGATTTACGCCCTTCTCAAGGTCGTTTTTTTTTAAAAAAACATCAATTGCTTTTTTCAACTCTAGCACGCGCGCATCAGATGAAAGTTTTTATTGTTTGTGTCTTCAAGATTAATTCCGTGTTTTTTTATATCAACGAGGTCGGTGTTTGTAATAATCGTTTGTGTTTTTTTTTCTAACAACGCAAGAACCGCGTCGCTTCTTGCAAAATCAAGCTTTGCAAATAAATCATCTAACAATAAAGTTGGTGTTTCTCCTGTTTCGTTTTTAATAAACGTGTATTCTGCAAGCTTAATTAAAACAAGGGCTATTTTGTGTTCACCTTGAGAACCGTAAATTTTTATAGGTTTATTGTTGAGGGTAAAACTTAAAATGTCCCGGTGTGGGCCAACGGTCGTTCTTTGTGTTTGTATGTCTTTTGTTAATGTTTTTTTAAACACCAACAAAAGGTCTTCTTTTTGTGTTTGTATATCTTCTTTTTTTAAAGCAACAATAACACCTGTTTGATTGTAGGCTTTTGATACATTAACCAATCCTTGTAAAAAGTTGTTGTTAAATCGGTAACGTGTTTTCCAAACTTTTTCTGCTTTTTCTGCTAGTTTTATATTCCAGGGGTTTATTGTTTCCTCTGTGGGTTGAGTTTTTAAAAGCGAATTTCGCTGTTTAAGTGTTTTTGTATAAATTAAAAGATCGTTTAGATATTCGCTCGAGACCGTTGAGTAAAGCTTGTCAAAATAACGTCTTCTTTCACCTGGAGAACCCGTTGTTATTCCTTGTTCTTCCGGTGAAAGTAAAACGGTTGGGTTTTTTCCAAGAAGCTCTTTTCTTTTTACCAAAACGTCATTTATTTTTATTTTTGTTTTTAAGCTTTTTGTTTGACCAAATGTAATAATTTGTTCTTTATTGTTTTTTGTTTTAAAAACGCCCTTTATGCGGGTGGTCTCTTTTTGGTCTTTTATTATTTCTTTAGTTGTGTTTGTTTTAAAACTTTTTCCTACAGACAAGAGGTGAATTGCTTCTAAAATAGATGTTTTTCCTGAACCGTTTTCACCCCAAATAACATTTACCCCGGGACCGAAAGCCATTTCTGTTTGTGTGTGGTTTCTAAAGTTTGTCATTTTTATCAAACTAATAGACATAAATCAAAATATTTTAATGTTTTAATCGTTTAACCTTATTGGCATTAATAACATTGTTAGGTTTGCGTTTTCTTCTTGTTCTTCTGGTATAAAAAGGGCGGCGCTGATTGAGGTGTTTAGTTTGATTTTCAATTTATCACTTTTTACTTGAGATAAAACATCTTTTAGATATGTCGCATTATAGCCAATAGTTAAATCGTCGCCCGAAAAAGTACCTGTAATTTCTTCTTTTGCTTTTGATGACTTTTCTGGGTCTTCTGTGGTTATTTCAATTTTTTCATTATCAATCCTTAAGGCTATTTGTTGTGTCGATCTGTTTGAAAAAATTGAAACACGCTTAACAGCAGATAAAAGACTTTGACAGTCAACAAGAAGTTCTTTGTCGTTATCTTTGGGTATGACACTGTCAAAGTCGGGAAATCTTTCGTCAATTATTCTTGTAAAATAAGTATCCTCACCAACGGTTGCTGTCATATGGTTTTCACCAACCCACAATTTTGTTTCAACGCCCGAACGAAGAGTGTTAGAAAGGAGGTTTAAAAACTTTTTTGGTATAATTACGTCGCCTGAAAACTCGGTTGCTTTATAGTCTTTTCTTGTATATTTAACCAGGCGATGGCCGTCAGTTGAAACACCAGTAAGATTATTGTCGCTAAAACGGAAAAGCACCCCCGTTAGGGCTGGTTTTAATTCGTCACGACTAACAGCAAATAGGGTTTTTTTTATTAAATCACTTAAGGTGTCCGATGAAATACCAATTGATTTTCTATTGTCAACCTCTGGTGTATTTGGAAACTCCTCTGCTGGTTTAGACATAATATTATATTTACCGAAATCTGTAATTATTCTAGTTTTGTTATTTTGATCAGAAGAAATTTCAATTCGGGTTTTTTCTGGTAATTCATTGGTTATCTCTAAAAGGGTTTGCATTGGAAGGGCAGAAGAGCCAACCTCCTCAACGCTTGAAGGAAGATTTGTTATTATTGTTATCTCAAGGTCTGTTGTGCGTAATACAGTTCCCTCTTCTTTTACTTCAAAAAGAACACTGCTTAATATTGGTAATGTTGATCTTGTCGGAGTTGCTTTTGATAGTTTTTGTAAGGCTATTTGTAGTTCTGTTTTTGATGTTGATATTTTCATGTTTTTTCCAAATGATTAAATATATTTAGAATTGATAATTTAGTTAATTAAACAGTCTTACGACATTACCCTAAAAGGTGTTTTCTAACAAGGAATTTTCCGTCAGCAGTCCTGCTTTTTCTTTATTATATAAAAGTTTAAATTAAAGATATTATTTATAATAGCGTGGAAAACTTATAGAAAGAAAAAAAGAAAGAAAGAAAAGCCCTATCAAAAAACCTCTTATCCCTACAAACCTAATCCATTTCTTTATGTGGATAAAGATAAATAAAAGTGGAAAACAAAAAAGTTATTAACAAAAACGAAAGAAAATAATTTTTATTTTTTAATTGTGGAAAACCTTTGTGGAAACTGTTGAAAGGTCTTTAGTTGTTAATGTGGATAAAAAAGTTTTCTTTTGCTTTTTTAGTCCAAGAAGAAAACCACAGAGATTGTTTTCTATTTAACGCCATCTTCTCAATTTCTGTCCAGTGTTTTTGAAGACTTGCTGGACCACCAGGTTTAGTGTTTTCAATCCACAAAAGATGATATCCCAACTCTGACCGCACCGGACCAGCGCAGGTGTTCGCGTTTATTTGCCCTAAAACTAAACCAAATTCTGGAACAGGGTAGGTTGCGGGGTTTATCCAACCAAGGTTTCCACCGCCCTCTGCTGTTTGTTTGTCCATTGAGTTTTTTTTCACGTTTTCTATAAAAGCTTTTAGTGTGGCAGAGGAGTCTTTTAGTGATGATATTTTTGAATAAACGAAAGACTCGTCTGCTTCTGTTGTTGGTGGGGACATTAAAACGTGTCTTACTTTTATTCTCTCTCCGCGAATTTCTTCTGTTTCTACAATGTGGTAACCAAACTCCGACTTAAAGGGCTTGCTTATTTCTCCGGGTTTTAAGTTAAAAGCAACTGTTTCAAACTCAATAACTAGACTCCCCCTACGCACAAAACCAATAGACCCCCCGGCGCTTTTAGAACCTGGGTCTTGTGAGTGTTTTTTAGCCGCATCACCAAAGGTTGTCTTTTTGTCTAAAATATCTTTTCTAAGTGTGCCTAAAAAGTCAATTGTTTTTTGTTGTTGTTTTTCACTCGGTGTTATTTTTAATAACAAGTGTCTAAGTTTTACCGTTGTTGGGAACGGGGGAATGCTGTCTTTAAAGTTTTTATAGAAAGCTTCTACACCGCCCTTATTAATAGAGACGCGGCCGATTATGCTTTGTTGGTATTTCTGCGTTACAAGCATGTCTTTAACATCATACCAATATTCACGTTTAAAAGTTCTTAGGGGTTGCCCAAGCGCTTTTTCTGCGGCCTCTTCACTGCCAGCTTGAGTTACTATATTGCTTACTTGCTGTTCGAGCGCTCGATCAACGTCTTTATCTCCAACCACTATAGAGTCCAGCTCCGCCATTGCTAAAACAATTTTTCTATTAACAATGGAATCTATAATTTTATTTTTCAAAGATAATATTTTTAATTGATCTTTTTGTGGGTCTAGTTTTTGACGAAAAACCTCCATTGCTAAAGATTGGTTTATGTCGCTAGTAAGTATAAGCTTGTCCCCAACAACCGCAGCAACACCGTCGATGGTTTGAATATGTTTTTGCTCCAAAGGGGGACTCACCTCATCGTTTGTTTTGTTTGCTTCCTTTTCTTGCGAAAACAAAACAGTTAGGGTTAAAAAAAGAATCTTCTTGTATGTAGGGCTCAAAATTACCTCTGTTGGGTTTTTTAAAAAAACGACGCTCTTAAATTACGCATTTAAAAACTATTTTGACAAAACATCTAAAAATAAATCATTAAAATTATGCGCAAAAAACAAAGCCTCGCGAAGACCGCTAATTGTAAAAACGAGCTGTACAGAACCACCCTTTGTTGGCACAAACTTAAAATCTAAACCAAGCTCTTTTGTTTTGTCTTTAAAATCTTTTAAAAAAACTTCAGGGCTTGTGTTGTTTGGAATAGAGTCAAGGTATAAAACAACCACATTTGTTGATATTTTACACTTTGAGATTGGATATTTATAAAGGCTAAGCTGTATTTCTGCTAATGAAAATAAGTTTTTTAAGTTTTCTGAAAAAAGTCCAAAACGATCTTTTATTTCATCACGAACCAATAAAAGTTCGCTTAACGTCATTGAGTTTGAAATCTTTTGATAAAACAAAAGCCGCTCTTGTACTGTTGGCATATAGTCATGGTCAATAAAGGCTGAACCAGAAAAAACAACACTCAGCTTCTCTTTCTGTTTTTCTTGTTTTTCTCCTTGTTTTTCTTGAAGTGCTTTTGTCAGTATTTTATTATACAACTCAAAACCAATGCGTGATATTTGCCCACTTTGCTTATAACCGAAAAGATTTCCTGCGCCGCGAATTTCTAGGTCTTTCATGGCTACGCCATACCCGGACCCAAGCGCCGTATGGTGCTCTATTGCTCGCAATCGCTGAAAAGCGTTTGGCATTAGTTTTAAGTTTTTTGGAATACATAAAAAACAAAAAGCTTGAAGGTTTGAGCGCCCAACGCGACCACGTATTTGATATAATTGGGCCAAACCAAGGTTTTGTGCGTTGTTTATAATAATTGTGTTTGCGTTTTGTACGTCTAACCCGGACTCTATTATGGTCGTACAGATTAAAATGTCAATTGTTCCATCAAAAAAAGATAAAATGGTCTTTTCTAGTTCACGACTTTTCATTTGCCCGTGTGCTACGCCAATGTTTTGCTTTGGAAACAAAGATTGAAGTTTTTCTAAGTAAAAAGGAATCTGTTCAATGTCGTTATGTAGAAAATATGTTTGCCCACCGCGTAGAATTTCTTTCTTTATTGTTTTTTCAACCAAAACCCAGTTAAAGCGCTGAACAAAGGTTTCAATTGGTAGCCGTTCTCTCGGGGGTGTTTCTATTTTAGACGTGTCTCTAATTCCGACCAAAGATTGTTGTAGGGTTCTTGGTATGGGGGTTGCGGTTAAAGTTAGAACGTCTACCCGCCTCTTAAGTTTTCTAATTGTTTCTTTGTGTTTAACCCCAAACCGATGTTCTTCATCAACAATCAACAAACCAAGGTTTTCCTTGGGAACATCTTCACTTAAGATCCTATGTGTACCAATAAGAACATCAATCTTATTTTTATATAAACGCTCTATTATTAGGGCTTGTTCTTTTTTTGATTTAAAACGAGAAAGAAGCTCAACCTCGACACCTAATCCACCCATTCGATTTAAGCATGTTATATAGTGTTGGTCAGAAAGAATTGTCGTTGGGGTAAGAAAAAAAACCGTCTTTCCAGAAATAACAGCTCTCATCGCGGCGCGAATTGCAACCTCTGTTTTTCCAAAACCTACGTCACCATAAATAAGTCGATCCATTGGCGTGCTTTTATTCATGTCAACAAAGATGTCGCTTATTGCTTTTTCTTGATCCTCTGTCTCTTGGTGTGGAAAGCTATCTTCAAGTTGATCAATTAAAACATTTTCTTTTGTGTATAAAAAACCGCGAGGCGTAGAGCGCGCTAAGTGAATTGAAACCAAGTGTTCAACAACTTCGTTCGCGCTTTGTTTTGCTACTTGTTTTTGTTTTTCCCAAGAGACTGTCCCAAGGGTTGAAATTTTTGGAGTAGACTCACCAACGCCTAGGTATTTATGAACGCGGTCAAATCGACCAACGGGAACAAAAACAACCCCACCGTTAGCATATTCAATTTTTATGTTTTCTTCTTGGTTTTCTTTGTTGCCAACAAGGTTTAGGCCTTTGTAGACACCTATACCAAAATCTTGATGTACAAGAAAATCGCCCCACTTTATTTCTGAAAGCGTTGATATTGCTTTTTGTTTTTTATTTTTTGTTAAAGCCCGAATGTTTTGTTGTCGTTTTCGAGAACCAGGGAAGGGCGTGCACGCCAACCCAAGACTAGGGACCAAAAAACCACCTGAAAAACCATCGTTAAAACGAGCGGTTTTTTCTAACTCCGGCAAAACTTTATTTTTAACGTTAAACAAAACCAAAACAGGTACGTTGTTATATACATCTAACACGCGCCGATTAAAAACGTCTAGAGATAATTTATTTAAATTGAGTGACTCAGAAAACAATTCTTCGCTGTTTCTTTTAACGGGCCCAACGGTTATTGAGCTCGTGTTTATGTATAACAGGTTTGTGGTTTTGCTTTTAATCATATCTTTTAGTTGAATTGAATCACTCTTGGTGTCAAGGGTTGGAGGTTTTTGTATTTGTATTTTTTCTCTATTTCCAACCGATAACTGTGTGTCGATATCAAAAATACGAATTGACTCAACCGTGTTTGAGAAAAACTCAATCCTTATTGGGCGATTTGAGTGCGTAGGAAAAATATCTAAAATTCCACCACGTAAAGAGACCATATTTGACGCAACGCATCGGTCAACGCTTTCGTAACCCCACCCAAGCAATTTTTTAATAATGCCGCTTGGGTCAACCTCTTTCCCGATTTCAACGCTAAGCCAGGTTTTCTGGCTCGTTTCTTTTCTAATTTTATAGTTTAAACATTCTGGATGAACAACATAAACTCCGGGTGTCTCTGTTGATAGTTTTTTATAAGACCGATCAAACTCTTCTCTAGATTTTGAAATGAACCCAGGTACGGGGGTATACTCAGACTGATACGGGGGAAATAGAAAAAGCTGATCTCCAAGAAGAGTGCGTAGGTCTTCTGTAATGGTTCCAAGGTCTTTACCTTTTAGGTCTAAAACAATAGATAGTGGTTTGTTGTTTTCTGTTTGTTTTAAGGCAACAATCAAAGCTTTTAGTGGTAGCTGGTTAACGAGCAAGCTGTAACCTGTGATTGAAAGTTTTTTAAGCAGTGCCCCTAGTGGGGGTTTTCCACTATCAACCATTAAAAGCTGGGTGAGTATTTTTTTAAGATTTTGTTTCACGTGAAACAATTATTTTTTTAAAAATAAAACTGTTAGCACTGATATATCGGCAGGGGTAATACCTGAAATCCTCATGGCCTGTCCAAGCGTTTCTGGTCTTACGGAAGACAGCTTTTCGCGAGCTTCGTTGGAGATACTATTAATCTTTAAATAATTAAAATTATCAGGAAGCTTTAAGTTTTCATTTTTTTTCATTTTATTAATTTGCGCTTCTTGTCTTTTTATATAACCCTCGTACTTGATTACAGCCTCGGCCTCAATTTTAGCTTCTCTGTATACACTCTCGAGGCTTTTTTCTATCCGCTTTGGGCTTGTTGTGAGGGGTAACATGTTTATGTTTACTGAGGGCCTCTTAAGGATTTGTTTTAATTGTTGTTTTTCTTTAATTGGCGCCTCGCCAACCATTTCAAGTTTTTTATTTATGTCTTTGGGTTGAATGGAGAGGTTTAGGCTTTTTAATGTTTTCTCGAGTATCTTTTTTGCTTTCGTTATATCTTCTAGTCTTTTGTTTGTTAAAAGGTTAAAATCTTTAGCTTTATCTAAAAGTCTCGTGTGAGCGTTTGAAAACCGAAGCAATATCCTATATTCTGCCCTTGAGGTAAACATTCTATATGGCTCAAGGGTGTTTTTTGTTATTAAATCGTCGATCATAACTCCGATGTATCCCTCGTCCCTTCCTATTATTAATGGTTTTTTTTCTAGTTTGTGGTTTGCGGCGTTTATTCCAGCGATCAACCCTTGTGCGCTTGCCTCTTCGTATCCTGAAGTACCGTTTATTTGTCCAGCAAAAAACAAACCGGAAACATCTTTAGTTTCAAGGCTTGACTTAAGTTGTGATGGAGGAAAAAAATCATATTCTATGGCATATCCTGGTCTAAAAAACCGAACTTTTTCTAAGCCCTCTATTGTTTTTAGAGCTTTGAGTTGAATGTGTTCCGGTAGGCTTGTAGAAAAACCGTTTAAGTATATTTGGTCAGAGTTTAGCCATTCTGGTTCAAGGAAAAGCATGTGGCTGTTGTGATGTGAAAACTTAACCACCTTATCTTCTATTGATGGGCAATAACGGGGACCAACGCCTAAAACATCACCAGAAAACATAGGGCTTAGGTTAATGTTTTCTTGAATAATGTTTTTGCAATCAACGCCGGTGAGAACGGTGTGACAAGGAACGTTCGGTGGCGCAAACGACGGAGTTTCATAAGAAAAGGGTAAGGGTGTTTTATCCCCAAAGTTCTTTTTTGTTTGAGCCCATTTTATTGACGCTTTATCAAGTCTAGGCGGGGTTCCTGTCTTTAGGCGCCCGGAAACAAAACCAAACGATCTTAAGTGTTCAGTTATTCCCTCTGCGCCACTTTCACCCATTCTACCGGCTTTTATCTTTTTTTGACCAATATGAATAAGGCCATTTAGAAAAGTTCCACAGGTTAAAATTACGGTAAAGCCCGTGATTTTAATTCCACCACGCAAAAGAACACCGCCCACTTTGTTGCTAATTATTTTCAACCCAACAACTTCTTCTTGAATTATAGTTATTTTTTTATTTTTTAAAACCGTTCTAGAAACAAAGGATTCGTACTGGCGTTTATCAACTTGAGCCCGGGGTGACCAAACGGACTTTCCCTTGGATTGGTTAAGGATTTTAAATTGAATTCCACTATAATCAGTTGCAACCCCCATTACACCACCAAGAACATCAACCTCGCGTACAATTTGCCCCTTAGCCAAGCCGCCAATTGCTGGATTGCAAGACATTCGACCAACAGCCTTTTTATCAAGCGTTATAAGGGCAACTGAACACCCAAGATGTGAGGCAATCAACGCAGACTCAACGCCTGCATGCCCACCGCCACAAACAATAACATCGTAATTTTTTGGAGGTTTCACGTGAAACTATTTTCCTACACAAAGAGTGCTAAAAATATTATTTATAATATCGTTTTGTGTTGTTTTGCCAAACAAAGAGTCAAGAGCGTCAATTGCTTCGCGCAACTCAAAAGACAAAAGCTCAAGCTCTAGGTTTTTAGATTTTATTAAAACAGAGGCTCGTGACAAGGAGTTTTTGCAGGATAAAATTGCACGGTTCTGCCTAGGGGTTGATAGGTATACAGAGTCAGAGTGTATAGGTACAAGCTTAAGAGTTTTTTTTATGGCTGAAATTAAAGTTTTTAAACCTTGTTTTTTTTTACAAGAGATATGTATAACTGGCTTTGATGTTTTAGTCTTCGCGTGAAGGTCTGATTTGTTTACAATGTAAAGTGTTGGCTTGTCTGGGTTTTTCTTGGGTTTAAGGCTTGGGTTGTCTGAAACAGACAAAACTAGATCTGCCCTTTTTTTTTCAAGAAGAGCTCGCCTGACGCCTTCTTCTTCGACCGTATTCTTAGACTTTCTAATACCAGCGGTGTCAACAAATTTAATAGGTACACCCGAAATTAAAAGCTCAACATCAACAAGGTCTCGCGTTGTTCCAGGGGTTTTACTAACAATTGCCCTGCTGGTTCCACTTATAAAGTTTAGCAAAGAAGACTTTCCAACGTTTGGAGGACCTGTAATTACAACGCGAATGCCCGAATTTAAAAGACCACCCATAGCAAAGGAGTTTGCAAGAAGTGACAGCTCCTCTAGAAGGTCGGAGTGTTTGTCAAAAAGGTCTTTGTGGAGAGAGGGATCAATGTCTTCTTCTGAGATATCCATTTCATACTCAAGAGTAGAGAGTAGGTTTATAATTTTATTTCGAATTAAAGCAATCCGAGATGAAAAATCACCACTAACGACGTTTTGTTGTATGCGAATATTCTCAAGAGACTTGGCGTGAATTAGAGAAGCAACGCCCTCGGCCTGTATTAAGTCAATTTTACCATTAATAAAGGCGCGAAAAGTAAATTCACCAGCATCCGCAGGCCTAGCCCCCAAAGAACAAATCGTTGAAATAAGAATAGCTATAAGAGCTGGGTTTCCATGACAAGAGATTTCTAAAGTATTTTCACCTGTATAAGAAGAGGGAGACTTAAAGGCCGTTAGAAGAGACGTGTCGATGACGTTATCGTTTAAATCATATAAGCTAGACAGGGTTGCAAGTCGAGGCTTAAAAAAAGGTTTTTTAGTTAGTTTCTGCCCAATTTTAAAAGACTGGGGGCCACTAATACGAACGATTGCAACACCACTATAACCGAACGGAGTTGCCGCGGCTACAATCGTGTCACTAGAAGACATCATTTTTTACTTTTAATTTTTTTAACCGGAAGGGCTGGTTCGTCAGGAACAAGGTATTTTTGTTGAACAATAGACAAAAGGTTAAAAACAGAGTAGTAAAGGTTTAGCCCAGAAGGAAAGGTGTAAAATAAAAACAGAAAAAATACGTTCATAAAATACATCATCACTTTTTGCTGGCCACCAGCGTCTGGAGCTGCCATAAGTTTTTGCTGTAAAAACATTGTGATGCCCATTAAAAAAGGGAGAATGTTTATTGGAAAGCCGGCTACAGTAAAGAGTGTGTCGGGAGCGCTTAAGTCAGTTATCCAGCCAAAAAAAGGTGCACCGCGAAATTCAATTGTAGATCGAAAAACCGTGAAGAAAGATATTAAAATAGGCATTTGGAGCAAAAGAGGCAAGCAACCACCCATTGGATTAACGCCGCGATCTTTAAACAACTCCATTTGGGCTTTATTTAGTTTTTGCGGATCATTCTTATACTTTTCTTTAATTTTTTGAATTTGAGGCTGTAAAGCCTGCATTTTTTTTGTTGAACTAAATTGTTTTTTTGTAAGAGGGTTAAGAAGTATTTTTACTAAAAAAGCAAAGATAATAACAACAAGTCCATAGTTTGGAATAATGGCATACATTTTAGATAAGGACCATGTAATAAACTGCCCAAAGGGCCTAAAAATAACCCAGCCAAGGTTCATGGTCTTTTCTAAGTCAACGCCCAAATCTTTTATTCTTTTATATTCGAGAGGACCCATATATAATTCAAAAGAATTAGAGCTTCCAGTGCTTTGGCGAAGCTTAGTATTATAAAGAGGGCGTTTATTTAAGGTAGTACCTAAAACCTCTGCGCCAACACCTGGGCTTTCTGGAATTAAAGCAGAAAGAAAATATTTAGTTTTAATTGCTGTCCAGCGAGTGTTTCCTGTTTGTTTTTCGCTTTCAAATTTTTCAGTTGGCGCTCCAGGCTCTAAAAGCTCGTCGCCTAAATATGCATAGCCCTTAAAATGAGTATATTCATCTTTAAGGTTTTTTTCAGTCGGCGCAAGCCCGCCAGACCAATCTAAGCTATATTGACCTCGAGAGATAAAACTGCTTGGGTCGCTGAACTCTATCTCAACGTTAATTTTATAACTGTTGGGGTAAAAAGTAAAAGTTTTTTTAATAAGATTATCAAGATAGGTCGTTTCAAAAACCACACGCTGTTGTCGTTGGTCAGCCGAAAGTGAACTAGCATTAGATAAGAGTCGCCAATTATTAAGAAGGCTTACGCGATCACCATCCAAAGATACAAAGTTTAAAATGAGATTGTCTTTATTCTCAGAGTCAATAAGGTTGACAAGGGTAGAATCGTATTTGATAAAGTTGTTTAATATAAAAGAAGAAAACGAGCCACCAGCGCGACTACTTAAGGTGGCAGTATATAAACCATTATTAATGGAGATGGACTTTTCAGTGAGAACTAGACCTGAAAAGGTTTTGTCGTTGTTTTGGGCGATTTCTTGATTGTTGGAATCGACTATAAATGTTTGGTTTGTGGAATTATCTATAGCTGGTGAAGAAAGTTTTGTTGGGGGTGGAGAAACAAAATCCATATACCATGGGGTAAAAATTAAAACAACAGCGATTAAGCCAAAGGCAAGAAGGGTTTTTCTATCCACTTTATTTATTTATTGGGTCAAGCCCACCCTTAGAAAAAGGATGACATGAGCCAACTCGCTTAAGGCTAAGGTAAAACGCTTTAAAGAAAGAGAGTTGATCAAAGGCCTCAAGCGCGTATTGCGAGCAAGTTGGTTGATAGCGACAATTAGAGCCAAGAAAGGGGGAAACTAAAGACTTATATATATTTATTAGGAGTATAAAAAATCTTTTAAAAAGTTTACTGAGTGCTTTCATGGGTTATTTAGGCGCAAAGTTTAAGCAGAAAGCGACTTTCTGCCCTTTTTGCGTCTTCGCGCTAGAACTCTTCTTCCGCCAACAGAAGACATCCGAGAGCGAAAGCCGTGTTTATTTTTTCTTTTACGATTACTTGGTTGATATGTACGTTTCATTTGTGCTCCAAATTTAGCTCGTGAAAATAATAAGTATTATAGCTAAGACCAAAGGAAATGCTACAATTAGTTAATGAGTTGTTTTTTTGCTATTATGGCAAAAAGAGGATTGAAGTGCATTAAAAAAGAGGCCTAAATTAGAAAAACGAACACTGTGGAAAACATGTGGAAAACTAAAAAATGAACCAATCAAAATCTTGGAAGCAACTAAAAGAAAATCTGAAAAAGTCTCAACCTCAACACGCATACGCTACGTGGTTTGAGCCCCTTACTTGTATAAATTTAAACGAAGACGCTTTTGTTATAGAGGTTCCAAATCAGTTTTTTTTTGAATGGATTCAGTCACACTACAAAGAGGTAATAG